>Ga0208480_1000265_pt1 | contig 20091 bp, 17 predicted proteins | sample NGESurshal092012_4_FD_184485 | JGI IMG/M metagenome (GOLD analysis project Ga0208480, IMG submission 184485) | Arctic peat soil microbial communities from Barrow, Alaska - NGEE Surface sample F53-1 shallow-092012 (SPAdes) | ecosystem: Environmental > Terrestrial > Soil > Wetlands > Peat ... | reverse complement strand
CAAGCGTCGACTCTTCCTGGAAAACGGGCAACAGGCCAGGCCCGGCATCGCGATAGTGAACTTGGACGACCCCTATGGGCGACGCCTGGCCTCCGAGCTCGAGGAAGTGGTGACGTTCGCGATCGACACCGACGCCGAATACCGTGCGCGCGAGGTGCAGATCGAACTGGGGAGGACCCATCTGCAGCTGGACACCCCGTCGGGCACACACTCGCTCTCGCTCGGTCTGCCGGGTCGCTTCAACGTCTCAAACGCGCTTGGCGCACTTGCCGCCGTCCACAAGCTCGGCGGCGACCTCGACACGCTGCTTGCGGCGCTGGAGCGCGGCGTGCGCGTCCCCGGGCGCCTCGAGCCGGTCGATGCGGGACAGGATTTCGCGGTGCTCGTCGACTACGCGCACACGCCCGACTCGCTGCAGAACGTGCTGAACACGGCTCATGAGGTCGCTCACGGCAGAGTGATCTGCGTATTCGGCGCCGGCGGCGATCGCGACCGTGGCAAGCGTCCGCTGATGGGTGCGATCGGAGCCTCCTTGGCCGACGTGCTGCTCGTCACTTCCGACAACCCGCGCTCAGAGGATCCGCAGACGATCATCGACGAGATCATGCAAGGCGTGGTCCGAGCAGAGCGCCCTTCCGGCGCCCCGGCAGTCGCGTGCGAGCTCGACCGGCGTGCCGCGATCGAGCGGGCGGTTTCGCTCGCGCGGGATGGCGACGTGCTCGTGATCGCCGGCAAGGGCCATGAGCAGGGACAGGAGCTCGCCAAGGGGGTCAAGGTGCCCTTCGACGACGTCACGGTCGCCCGCGAAGCCCTGGGCGCACGGGTCGGCTGATGGGTCGCATCCTCATCGGGGGCACGGCAGCGCTGCTCATCTGCATCTTCTTGAGCCCGAAGTTCATCGAGTTCTTGCGTCGCCGTGAGTTCGGCCAGCAGATTCGCGAGGACGGCCCTCAGGGCCACCACGAGAAGGCCGGCACGCCGACGATGGGCGGGATCATCATCTTTCTCGCCGTCGCGATCCCGTATCTGATCCTGAGTGATTTCGAATGGCGCTCGGTGGGAGTCTTCGGGACTGCGATCGCGTGTGCGCTGCTCGGTTTCGCCGACGATTACACAAAGCTCGTAAAGCGCCGCTCGCTGGGTCTGCGCGGGCGGAGCAAGCTGGCAATCACAATCGCGATCTCGCTAGGGCTGTGGTACGTGGCAAGGCACGGCGCCGACCTGGCGCCAACACTTCGCTTGCGCTTCGTCGACTACACGATCGACCTCGGTGTCTTCTATCCCGTGCTCATCTATCTGGTGGTGGCCGGCACCACCAACGCCGTCAACCTGACCGACGGCCTCGACGGCCTCGCGGCCGGTTGCGGCGCAATCGTGCTGCTCGCCTACATCGGCATCACGTTCATCGCCGAAGATTTCGATCTGGCGATGCTTGCAGGCGCGCTGGTCGGCGCCTGTATCGGCTTCCTCTGGTTCAACGCGTTTCCGGCCACGATCTTCATGGGCGACACCGGGTCGCTCGGCATCGGCGGCGCAATTGCCGGCCTGGCGGTCATGACCAAGACCGAGACGCTGTTGATCTTGCTCGGCGGCATCTTCGTGATCGAGGCATTGTCGGTTGTGATCCAGGTCATCTCCTTTCAGATGACGCGTAAGCGTGTGTTCCTGATGGCGCCCATCCACCACCATTTCGAGCTGCGCGCGTGGTCTGAGACGAAGATCATCCTGCGCTTTTGGATCGTCGCAGCGATCTGCTGCGCAATCGGCTTCACGCTTTACCGCCAGAGCATCGGTTGATGGGCGCTCGCGCCCTTCGACGGCGTGAGCGAGAGTCAGCAGTTAGAGCCTCGGCCTGATCTCCCGCCGGGCGTTTGCGCGAGCTCCTCGAGCAGCTGTGACGACTGCGGCGCACACGGGCCCACAATGCTTCTCGCGAGCGCCAGGGAAGGTCATAGAGGCTTCCAAGGACTGGCGTCGAAGAGGGCTCTGATGTCTGTAGCCGGACGGCGCTCAAACTCTGCCGTGACCCCGAAGTCGCGGGCCAAGCGCACCCAACGGACAGCGTCCACCCAGGCGAAGGGCGGTCAGTCGCTCGAGTACAACATCCTTTTGACGGCCACACTCTGCCTGCTGGCCTTCGGAGCGGTCATGGTCTACAGCGCCTCTTCGGCCAGCAGCCTCTTGGTGAGCGGCGGCAGCGGCACGGGCGAGCTGGTGAAGTTCGTCATATACGGCGCGCTCGGGTTGTTTTTGATGAGGCTGCTTGCGCGCGATGGCATCGCGCGCCTCCAGGGCATGGTCGCGCCGCTGCTTGCAGTCTCCTTCGTGCTCGTGCTCGCCGTGCACATCCCTCATGTCGGCGTGAGCGTCAACGGGGCTCGTCGCTGGATCGGCAGTGGGCCGCTTCAGTTCCAGCCCTCCGAGCTGCTCAAGCTCGCGCTCGTGCTCTACTCGGCCACGCTGCTTGCCAGCCGTCCGCAGCGCGTGAACGACATGCGTGAGCTGTGCAAACCACTGTTGGCGGTAGTCGGCGCTGCCTGTCTGCTGGTCGTCACCCAGCCAGACCTCGGCACCGCGATGGTGATCGCCTTCACGACCTGCGCGCTGCTCGTGGCTGGCGGCATCCCAGCTCGCAACTTGGCGATCATCGCTGGCTCGGTAGTCGCGATCGTCGCTCTGATCGCGATCGCGCGTCCCTATGAGCGGGCTCGGTTGACCTCGTTTCTCAACCCGTGGGCCCATGCCTCCGGAAGCGGCTTCCAGGCGGTCCAGGGCCAGATAGCGATCGGCTCCGGCGGACTGTTCGGCGTCGGCCCTGGACAGTCGGTGCAGAAGATCTTCTACCTCCCGGAGGCCCAGACCGACTTCATCCTCGCGGTCATCGGTGAGGAGCTCGGCGTCCTCGGCGTGGTCGCGCTGCTGTTCCTCTACGGCATGATCGCCTACGCCGGCCTGCGCGTCGCCAAGGCCGCCCGCAGCCTGCACAGCGCGCTGGTCGCCGTCGGCATGACCTCGCTGATCGTCTCCCAGGCATTGCTCAACGTCTTTGCGGTGCTCGGCCTGGCGCCTCTCACCGGCGTCCCCTTGCCGCTGGTCTCATATGGCTCGAGCAGCCTGATCGTGACGCTCATCGCGATGGGATTGCTGCTGAATGTGGCAGCCGGCGGTAGCGCGCATGTGCGTGCGGTGGGCTCATCGCGAGGCAAGCGCCCGCGTGCCGTCTCCGCTGAGCGCGGCTCCAGGGGCGCCGCGCGGAGCTCCCGCGGAGCGGTGGCCGACGCCCCGCCGCGAGAACCGGCACGATGGGGTCGTGAGCACAGCGCAGAAGAGGATCGTGATAGCCGCCGGCGGGACGGCCGGGCACGTGGTTCCGGCGCTCGCAGTGGCGGACGCGCTGCGGGCTGAGGGCGCCGCGGTCACATTCATCGGCGGGGCACGGGCAGAGGCACAGCTGGTGCCGGCTGCCGGCTATCCGTTCAGAGCGCTCGCGGTTGAAGGCCTCAGTCGCTCGAGCCCGCTGCGAGCGGCGCGCGCGCTGCTGCGCGCCGCTCGCGCGACGCTGCGTGCGCGAGCGCTGTTGGCAGAGATCCAGCCGGATGCCGTGATGGGCGGCGGCGGCTATGTCGCCGGGCCGGTCGGCGTGGCGGCGCTGACAATGCGCATTCCGCTCGTGCTGAGCGAGGCCGACAGCCATCTCGGGCTCACCAATCGGATGCTCGCCCGCTTCGCCAGGCGCGTGTGCCTGGCCTTCCCGATCGCCGGCCGCGAAGGGTCGCGCTACAGGCTCACCGGGCGCCCGATCCCGCCGGTGCAGGTCGAGCGCGCAGACGCACGCGAGCGGCTCGGGATCGCGGCGGATGAGACCTCTGTGCTCGTCTTCGGTGGCTCACTTGGAGCGCGTACGCTCAACCACGCCGCACGCGGCGCGTTCGCCTCAGCCACATTTCACGTCTTGCACGTGTGCGGGCGGCGCGATTACCCCGAACTTTCGGTCCGGCCGCTCCCGACCGGCTATGACCTGCGCGAGTATCTCGACATCGACGACTTCACGGCCGCTCTAGCCGCAAGCGACCTGGTCGTGGCGCGTGCCGGCGGCTCACTGTTCGAGATCGCCGCGCACGGCCTGCCTGCGATCCTCGTTCCCTATCCGCATGCCTCGGCAGACCATCAGAGTGCAAACGCCCGCTGGATGTCCGAGGCCGGTGCGGCACTCGTCGTGCCGGACACCGAGCTCAGTCCTTCCAGGCTGGCGCGCGAGGTGGCACAGCTGCTGGCCAATCCGGCCCGTCTGAGCGCGATGGCGGGCGCCTCGCGACGGCTTGCGCGCCCCGCCGCGGCTCGCGAGATAGCGGCGGAGCTGCTGGAGGCGGCCGGATGATGAGCTCGCTCCTCCGCGATCGGCAGGGTGCTCGGCAGTGTCCCGTGGAGCGGGTGCGATGACGACTCCGAGGGTGCGATGAGCGATCCCAAGCAGCCTTGGACGCGGCGTCGCCTTCACTTCGTTGGTGTCGGGGGGGCAGGTATGAGCGGCTATGCGCGTGCGGCCCATGCACTTGGTGCAAGCGTGAGCGGGTCCGATAGGGCATCGAGCGTGCACTCCGAGCGCTTGCGCGAGGAGGGTGTGCTCGATGCGAGCATCGGACACGATGCCGCCAACGTGCCGGATGGCGGGGACGTCGAGCTCGTCTACTCGAGCGCTGTCCCGGCCGAGAACCCCGAGCGTCTCGCCGCACGTCGGCGGGGTCTTGCCGATCGTCCCAGAGCAGAGCTGCTGGCCGAGCTGAGCGCGTTGCGCCGCACGATCGCCGTCGCGGGCGCTCACGGCAAGACGACCACCGCTTCGATGATCGTGCACTTGCTGCGTGAGGGAGGAGTCGATCCCGGCTGGCTTGTGGGCAGCTCCGTTGGGCCGGGCCTTGACAACTCACACTGGAGCGAAGGCGAATGGCTGGTGATAGAGGCCGACGAGTCCGACCGCTCGATGCTCAGCCTCGATGTCGAGATCGCCCTGCTCACAAATGTCGAGCTCGACCATCACGCCACGTTCGGGTCGCTCGAGGAGCTGCGCGAGGCCTTCCGCGAATTTCTTGCTCTGGCACGGCGGGCCGTCGTCATATGGGACAGGCCCGAATTGCTTGCTCTGCTTTCGCCCGCCGTCGCCTCCAGGGCGATCCACGTGAACGGCTCGGACGAGGACGCAGTCGGCGCGGGTGCGGTCCAGGCCCCGAATGCCGATGCCCAAGGGGGTCACGCCGCAGACGTCGAGGTCGTAGCTTACGACGTGGCGGCGGCGAGGCTGGAAGGCGGAGGCTCGCGTTTTCGCTGGCGGGGGACGGATGTGGGTGTCACCGTTCCCGGCGCCCACAACGCTTGTAACGCCGCGGGCGCGCTCGAGGTCGCGCGTCTGGTGGGGATCGCCGACAGTGCCCGCACGGCGATCGCCGGCTTCAGCGGTGCCGCGCGGCGCTTCCAACGTCTCGGAGTCACCGCGAGCGGAGCGGTCGTCATCGAGGACTACGCTCATCACCCTACGGAGGTGGCGGCCACGCTGGAGGCTGCCCGTACGCTTGGCCCGACGCGACTCGTGGCGGTCTTCCAGCCGCACCTGTATTCGCGCACGGCGCTGCTAGCCGATGAGTTCGGCGCGGCTCTTGCGATTGCCGACGTCCTCGTGCTGCTCGACGTCTATCCAGCACGCGAGCGCGCCGAGGATCACCCAGGCATCAGCGGAGCGACACTGGTGCGCTCGACGCGTGCGCACGGCCAGGGACGCGACGTGCTGTGGAAGGCCGGCTTCGAGGAGGCTCAGGAGGCGCTCGAAGAGCTACTGGAGGATGGCGACTTGTGCGTGGTGATGGGAGCCGGCGACGTGGATGTCCTGGCAAGACGATTGGTGGCCGGCGATGACCTCTAGAGACTCGCCGAGGACCGCGCCGTCGATCGTGCAACGCGATTTTCCGCTCGCCCGCTTGGCGACGATTCGAACCGGCGGCGATGCCGATTATTTTGCTCGCGCCGGTAGTAACGCTCAACTGCGCGAGCTGCTCACGTGGGCGAGCGCCATCGAGATTCCGCTCGCGGTGGTTGGGTCGGGCTCGAATCTGCTGATCGCCGACGAGGGCGTCCCTGGCTTGGTCGTCAAGCTCGATCGCAAGTTGGCTCAGGTCCAGCACGAAGGGGAGCGGATCGTGTGCGGCGGCGGGGCACGCCTGCCTTCCGTTGCCGCCCGGGCGGCTCAGGCGGGGCTGTCGGGCATCGAGTTCGCCGTCAACATTCCCGGTAGCGTCGGCGGTGCGCTCAGGATGAACGCGAACGCTTATGGCGGCCAGCTGGCAGACACGCTCGAGTGGGCCGAGATCGTCACCGCAGAGGGAGTCGATCGTCGTGTGGCGGCGCAGCTGGGCCTCAGCTATCGCCAATCCAATCTGCGCAGCGGCGAAATCGTCGCGCGGGCCTCGTTCCTGCTCGCCCCGGCCGACGTGGACACCGTCAAGGCAACGCTTGCACAGATGCGTACACGCCGTCATAAGGCCCAGCCGCAAGGAATCAAGACCTTTGGCTCTACCTTCAAGAACCCCGAGGATGAGAAGGCCGGCGGGAGAAGTGCCGGCCTGTTGCTCTCCGAGGCCGGCTGCAACGGGCTGAGTGTCGGCGGCGCACGCTTCGCACCCAAGCACGCGAACTTCATAGAGAACATGGGGACCGCCACCACGGCCGACGTCGTGGCGCTGATGGGTGAGGGGCGCCGTCGTGTGATCGAGCGCTTTGGTGTACAGCTGGAGCCCGAGGTGCAAACGCTTGGAGCGGTGCGCTTTCCCTGGAGGGATCGATCATCAGGAGACTTTGATCGCAGTTGACCGTGGCGCATGCGCCACGGTCCGGGGCGGCACATGTGCCGCCCCGCGGGGGCGCGCATGCGCGCCCCCGTCCCCAATGATGTTCATTCAATCGGTGCGCGGAGCTCGAAGCGACTCGTAACGCGTTGCCGCCTGCGCGAGGATCTCCAGCATCGCCGGTGTCGCTGGGCTGAGGCGCGCGTCGGTTGGCGCCGCCGCGATCACCTGGCGCAGGGGAGGACTTGGAGCAAGCGTGCGGATCGCGATGTCCTCGCGCACGACCGACAGCGCCAGCTCGGGAATCAGCGCGACGCCGACCCCGGCGGCGACAAGCCCCTGAACCGTCTGGTAATCGTCGCTCTCAAACGCGACATTCGGCTCGAAGCCGGCGGCGTGACAAGAGCGCACGACATGGCGCGCGCAGGGACTGGAGCGGGATGTCTGCACCCACGCTTCGCCATGCAGATCCTCCAGGCGCAGATCGCTCTTTTGGGCCAACAGGTGTTCCCGCGGTAGCGCCAGATACATCGGATCCTCCAGCAGCTCCACGCGCGTCAAGCCCTCGGCGCCGGCGTCTTCCTCGAACTCGAACAGCAGCGCGAGATCGAACTCGCCGGCGTGTAGTCGCGGCGCGATTTCCTCAGGCTCACCCTCGGCGAGCGTCAATTCCAGCTCGGGATAGCGCGAACGGAATGTCGCGATCGCCAGTGGCATCAACGTCGCGCCCGCGGTTGGAAAGGAGGCCATGCGCAATCTCCCGGCCCGCAGGCCGGCGATCGCCGACAGCTCGTCTTCCGCCGCCTCCAAGCGCGCAAGAATGCCTTCCGCGTGCTCCACGAGCGCTTGTCCCGCGGCGGTCACACGGACGCCGCGCGCGTGGCGCTCGAGCAGCGTCATGCCGGTTTCGGCCTCGAGTGTCGCCACCTGCTGGGAGACGGCCGATTGGGTGTAGGAAAGCGCCTCGGCCGCGGCGGAGAACGAGCCGCGTCTGGCGACCTCGACAAGGACTCGCAGTCGGGTAACGTTGAGCATTAGCTGTCCTTATAGCTCAGATTACGAGGTTCACTGGTGCTGATGGCAGGGAATGGGCACCATGTAATGGAAGTTCAGTTTGGATCGTGCCACAGGACGATCGCCAACAAGACGGCAACAAGGCGCCAGGCAACAAAACGAAGCCGGGCGAAACGGCACAAGAGAGAAAGAGTTCGAAAATGTCCGCCAACATCATCATCTCCTATGACGGAACCAACAACGAGGACGACGCGGTTGCGCTCGGCCGGCTCCTCGCAATCGCGGGTGGGACGGTGTCGCTCGCGTACGTGCGCCACGCGCCCGAGGATGAGACCAGTCGCGAGATCCTCGCCCAGCACGAGGCCGAAGAGTTGCTGCGCAAGGGCACAGAGCTACTTGGCGACAGCGATGCTCCTCGTCACGTCATCACCGACCCCTCGACCCCCGGGGGCCTGAGCAAGCTGGCCGCGCAGACCGACGCCGACATGATCGTGTTCTGCTCGGACTCGCACACCGCCAAGGGCAGTGTCACAGTCGGCAACTCCGCGCAGCGTCTGCTGAACGGCGGCACCGTCGCCGTCGCGATCGCCCCAGCCGGATATGCGCAGAGTGGGGATTCACAGCTCACGCGTGGTATCGCGGTGGCCGGCGACGGTGGCGCCCAGGCGACCGCCGAGGCGCTTGCCCGGGCGTTTGGAGCAGAGCTCGTCGCCGCGGAGCGGGAGGCCGGCCTGATCGTGGTCGGCTCACGCCCGGAGGCCGAGGCCGGTCGTGTCTCGCTCAGCGCTGCCAGCGAGAACCTGATCGAGAATGCGGGTTGCCCGGTGCTCGTCGTCCCGCGCGGCAAGGCGCTCGAGTTCGACGGCCATGTGGTGGCGGCCGCGTAACGAATCACACAGGTAGGCGCCCCGCAGACGAGATCGGTCAGCGGGGCGCGTCCCCACGTCGGGCGCGCGCATAGCTCACCAGCGCTTGCGCGAAGTCAAGCGAGCCGCCGAGGAGGTGCCCGACTGGGCCTGTCCAGAGCCAAGCCTCCAGACGGCGTGTGCCACGAGCGCGAACCAGCATCGGCTCGCACGGTATCGTGCCAGCCATGTCAACGGCTTTGAAGACAACCGTCACCGAGCTTCCCGAGTCTCGGGTGCGCGTGCAGGTGGAGGTTCCCTCGAGCGAGATCGAGGATCGCCTGGCGCGCAAGGCGCGCCAGTTGGGGCGCGAAATGAAGCTCCCAGGCTTTCGCCGCGGGAAGGTCCCGGCGCCGCTGGTGATCCAGCGCGTCGGACGCGAGGCAGTGCTCGAGGAAGCGGTTCGGGACACTCTGGGCAGTTGGTATTCCGATGCGATCGAAACGGCCGGCATCGTGCCGGTGGGAGACCCGCAACTTGATCTCGCCGATCTCCCGGGACAAGGCGCGGCACTGGAGTTCTCGATCGAGATATGTGTGTTGCCGACCGCAGAGCTCGGCAACTACAAGGGCCTGGAGGTAGGCCGCCGCGAGGTCGTCGTCGAGGACGAGGCGATCCAGCAGGAGATCGACGGGTTGCGCGATCGCTTGGCGCGACTGGAGACCGTCGAGCGCCCAGCAGCCTCAGGCGATTTCGTCGTAATGGACTATCTCGGCTCGACCGCGGGCGAGCCGTTCGAGGGCGGGGAGGGGCGCGATCAGCTCATAGAGCTCGGCTCGGGCAATTTGATCGGAGGCTTCGAGGAGGGTTTGGAGGGAGCGACGGCCGGGGAGGCGCGGACGATCGAGGTCTCTTTCCCGGCTGATTACCAAAGCGAGCAGCTCGCGGGCGCCGAGGCCTCCTTCGAGGTGACCGTCAAGGAGGTGAAGCACAAGCTGCTCCCGGAGGTGGACGAGGACTTCGCCGTGGACATGGGCTTTGACTCGGTCGAGGAGCTCACCGAAGACGTTCGCACGCGCCTGGCCGACGCCGAGACCAAGCGCATCGAGGCGGAGTTTCGCGAGGCCGCGCTCGATGTGGCGGCATCTGAAGCCCACGTCGAGACGCCCGAGGCGCTGATTCAGGCCAAGGCCCGTGAGATGTGGGATCGAATGCTTCACTCTCTCTCCCATCGGGGCATCACACGCGATGTGTATCTGAAGATCACGGGACGCGAGGAGCAGGAGATGATCGCCGAGCTGCTGCCCGAGGCCGCCCAGTCGCTTCGCCGCGAGGCGGTGATCGCCGCGGTCGTCGCGGCCGAGAAGATCGTGCCGAGCGAGCAGGATCTGCTCGAGGTCCTGACTCCCACCGCGGAGCGCGAGGGAGTCGAGCCGCAGAAGCTGCTCGAGGAACTGCGCGACTCCGGGCGCTTGGAGGACATCCGCGAGGATCTCGCTGCCCGCCAGGCAGTCGAGCTGATCGCCTCCGAGGCCACGCCGATCACACTCGAGCAGGCCGAGGCACGTGAGAAGCTGTGGACGCCAGAGTCTGATGAGAAGCAGGGCGAAGGCGTCGCCGAGGAGGCTGCGGCGAGACTATGGACGCCGGAGCGCTAGCCTAGTCAGCACCCGATCGGGATATGTTCAGAAGGAATCCGGCCTGTAAAGCGAAACTGAAGCGAGGATCATGAGCCCACTTGTACCGATGGTGGTCGAGCAGACCTCGCGAGGCGAGCGCGCGTTCGACATCTACAGCCGCCTGCTCAACGAGCGGATCATCTTTCTCGGCACGCCGGTCGACGACCAGATCGCCAACCTGATCGTGGCGCAGTTGCTGCATCTGGAGTCCGAGGATCCCACCAAGGATGTCTCGATCTACATCAACTCGCCGGGCGGCTCGGTGTACGCCGGCCTTGCGATCTACGACACGATGCAGTTCATCAAGCCAAATGTGCAGACGATCTGCGTTGGCATCGCGATGTCGATGGGGGCGCTGCTGTTGGCCGGAGGAGCCCCGGGCAAGCGGATGGCGCTGCCCAACGCGAAGATCCTCATCCACCAGGTCTCATCCAGCTTCCAGGGACAGGCGACCGACATCGAGATCCATGCGAAGGAGATCATCGACGTGCGCAAACGCCTGGATGAGATCATCGCCAAACACACCGGCAAGAAGCTCGACCAGGTGAGCAAGGATACGGAGCGCGACTACTTCATGAGCTCTGAGGAGGCCAAGGAGTACGGCATAATCGACCGGGTCATCTCCGAACACTAGGCACCCTGTGGCCCGGCCGACAGACTCCAACGAGCAGCTTCTGTGCAGCTTTTGCGGCAAGTCCCAGCGGCAGGTCAAGAAGCTGATCGCCGGGCCCGGCGTCTATATCTGCGACGAGTGCATCGATCTCTGCAACGAGATCATCGACGAGGAGCTGGCGGCGCCCCCTGCCTTCGACCTGGAGAATTTGCCAAAGCCGCGCGCGATCTACGACGTGCTCGACGAGTACGTCGTCGGCCAGGAGGCTTCCAAGCGCACCTTGTCGGTTGCCGTTTACAACCACTACAAGCGCGTGCAGATGATGCAGTCCGAGGATTCGGACATCGAGCTGCAAAAGTCGAACATCCTGCTGCTCGGGCCAACCGGCTGCGGCAAGACGCTGCTTGCACAGACGCTCGCACGCATCCTGAATGTGCCGTTCGCGATCGCCGACGCCACCGCTCTGACCGAGGCGGGCTATGTCGGCGAGGATGTCGAGAACATCCTGCTGAAGCTGATCCAGGCCGCCGACTATGACGTCAAGAAGGCAGAGACCGGGATCATCTACATCGACGAGGTCGACAAGATCGCGCGCAAGGCCGACAACCCGTCGATCACACGCGACGTCTCAGGCGAGGGCGTGCAGCAGGCGCTCTTGAAGATCCTCGAGGGCACGCAGGCATCCGTGCCGCCACAGGGGGGACGCAAGCACCCCCACCAGGAGTTCCTGACGATCGACACCACCAACATCCTGTTCATCTGCGGGGGGGCATTCGCGCACCTCGACAAGGTGATCGAGCGGCGCATCGGTCACAACGGCATCGGCTTTGCCTCGGCGATCGAAACCAAACTCGAGCGCGACACCGGTGAAATATTCGAGCACTGCCTTCCCGAGGACTTGATCGAGTATGGCCTGATCCCCGAGTTCATCGGGCGCCTGCCGGTCATGTCGGCCGTCCACCAGCTCACCTGCGAGGATCTCGTCTCGATTCTCACCGAGCCGCGCAACGCGCTCGTCAAGCAGTTCCAGCGCTTCTTCTCCTTCGACGGAATCGAGCTCGTGTTTGCCGAGGACTCTTTGCTGGCTGTCGCGGAGAAGGGACTCGAGCGAGAAACCGGCGCGCGCGGCCTGCGCTCGATCATCGAGGAGATCCTGCTCGAGGTCCAGTTCGAGCTGCCCTCGCGCCGCGACGTGAAGAAGTGCGTCGTCACACGCGACACGGTTGAGAAAGGCACGACGCCAACGCTTGTGACCGAAGCCGCGCCAGAGGAGCCGGCCGAGCGCTCCTTGCGCGAGGAGTCGGCGTAGTCACAGTCCGGCTGTCGGGGCTCGCTAGCATCCACACTCGATGGACGAGCAGAAAGAGCGCTGAAATGGTGCATGACGACTTCCGCATCCGCGTAGAGCTACCGCGAGCACAGGCGCATGAGCTCCTGCACGCGCTGGAGGCGCACGAGCGCGATGGCGGTGGTGGCGTTCCAAGCCCTGCGCATGTCGCCGTAAGCCACGAGGATGGGCATGTATTCCTTTATGCCGACTCCGCAGATGAGGCGGCGAGCGCACAGACAACTGTCGAGGCGATCATCTCTGAGAAGGGCATCGCCGCGCAGGTCAGCTGCTGGCGTTGGCATCCAGAGGAGGAGCGTTGGGAGGATGCCTCGCTCGCATTGCCCAGTAGTCCCGCAGAGCACGTCGCCGAGCACGAGCGCCTGGAGGAGTTGGAGACCGAGCAGTCAGAGCAAAGCGGCTACCCGGCATGGGAAGTGCGTGTCACGCTTCCCACTCATCATGACGCGCGAGCGTTTGCCGAACGCCTAGCAGCCGAGGGTATCCCTGTGCAGCGTCATTGGCGCCATCTCACGCTCGGCGCCGAGGACGAGGATGACGCTCGCGCGCTCGCCGAGCGCTTGCGTTCCGAGGCCCCGCAGGGCTCGACCCTCGACGTGGAGGGCTCCGCCTGGGACGCCTGGGTAGCGGTGAACGGGCCGGCCCGCCCATTTGCGCTGTTCGGCGGCCTGGCACAGTAGCAACAGCTCCGCTGCGTACACTCACGCTCCATGAGCGAGCGCATCAAAGAGCTTGAAGATCGCACCCGGTTCGAGCCCGCGCAGGTCGAGCCGCAGATCGTCGAGCGCTGGCTCGCCTCAGGCCTGTTCCATCCCGAGCCCGAAGGAGAGGCGAGCGAGAATTACGCGATCGCGATACCGCCGCCCAACGTAACGGGCTCGCTGCACATGGGTCATGCGCTCAACTGCTCGGTGCAAGACACCTTGATCCGCTACAACCGGATGAAGTCCTCATCCACCGGACGGACCAAGTGGATCCTCGGGACCGACCACGCCGGGATCGCCACGCAGGCGCAGGTCGAGAAGGCGCTGCTCGCCGAGGGGCTGAATCGTCACGAGTTGGGTCGTGAAAAGTTTGTGGAGCGCGTGTGGGAGTGGCAGGCGCACTATGGCGGCACGATCGTTGAGCAGTTCAAGAGGCTTGGCGCGTCGTGCGACTACTCCGAAGAGCGTTTTACGCTCGACCAGGGCTACGCCCGCGCAGTGATGCAAGTCTTCGTCCGGCTCTACGAGAAGGGCTGGATCTACCGCGACCGCTACATCGTCAACTGGGACCCGGGCAGCCGCTCGGCGATCTCCGACCTGGAGGTCGAGGAGCGCCGTGAGACAGACACGCTCTACTCGATTCGCTACGACGTAGAGGGGGGCGCCAGCGTCACGATCGCCACCGTTCGCCCCGAGACGATGCTCGGTGACACCGCGGTGGCTGTTCACCCGGGTGACGAGCGCTACCGGTCGCTGGTCGGGCGCAAGGCGATCCTGCCGCTCGTCGGGCGACATCTGCCGATCATCGCCGACGACTACGTGAAGATGGACTTCGGCACGGGGCAGCTGAAGGTCACCCCAGCACACGATCCCAACGACTTCGAGATAGGCAGCCGCCACGAACTCGATCAGATATCGGTGATCGGCGAGGACGGGCGCATGACCGCCGAGGCCGGCGAGCGCTTCGCCGGCCTCACGGTCATGGAGGCGCGTGAGGCCGTTGTCGCTGCGCTCGAGCGTGAAGGTCGGATCGTCGCACGCGAGGACTACGAGCACGAGGTGCCCTACTCGCACCGCTCCGGCCAGCGCATCGAGCCGCTGATCTCACTGCAATGGTTCATGAGCATGGACGAGCTGGCGCGCCCGGCGATCACTGCAGTGCGTGAGGGGCAGGTGCGGATCGTGCCAGAGAACCACCAGCGCGTCTACCTGGACTGGATGGAGAACATCCGCCCATGGTGCATCTCACGCCAGCTCTGGTGGGGCCACCGGCTGCCGGTCTACTACTGCGAGACCTGCGGTCACGTCACCGTGGCGCTCAGCGCACCCGAGGCCTGCTCGGAGTGCGCGGGTCACGTGCGCCAAGAGGCGGACGTGCTGGACACGTGGTTCTCCTCCGCGCTGTGGCCCTTTGCGACGCTTGGTTGGCCGCAAGCCACCCCTGAGCTGAAAGCGTTCTACCCGACGAACGTGCTCTCCACAGCCAGGGACATCCTGTTCCTATGGGTCGCGCGCATGATCATGATGGGGATCGAGCTGACGGGCGAGGCGCCGTTCTCTGACGTCTACATCCACTCGGTGATCCAGGCGCCCGACGGGCGGCGCATGTCCAAGTCGTTGGGGACCGGCATCGACCCATTGCAGGAGATCGACCGCCACGGCGCCGATGCGGTGCGCTTCGGTCTGCTAGCGATGTCCTCGACCCAGGACGTTCGCTACTCCGCAGAGAAGGTCCAGCAGGGACAGGCGCTGGCCAACAAGCTGTTCAATGCGACACGCTTCGCACTGGTGCGTATCGACGCAAGCCTTGGATCGGGGCGGGCAGCGGCCGTTGAGGCGCAGCCGTTGCCGCGCACGGTCGAGGATCGCTGGATCCTCTCACGGCTAACCGGGATCTTGGCCGACACCGCCGCACGCATCGAGCGGTACGACTTCTCCCACGCCGCGCTCGGTCTGTACGACTTCGTCTACGGGGAGTTGTGTGACTGGTATCTGGAGATGGTCAAGCAGCGACTTCCAGACCTAGCTGGTACGGACAGTGAGGATGATGGTCGGCAGGAGCTCGCCGCGACCTTGCTCTACGTGTTGCGCGAGACGGTCGCCATGGCCCATCCGTTGATCCCGTTCGTCACCGAGGAGCTGTGGCGATACCTCGATGACACGGGCGAGTTGCTCGCCGGCTGTCCCTATCCGCGCGCTCGAGAGGATTTGCTCGACCCGCAGGCAGAGACCGAGCTGGCGCGCACGATCGAGGCGGTGACGCTGGTGCGCGGTTGGCGTGACTCGGTTGGCGCGCGGGCCGGCCAGTTCGTGACCGCACGACTTTGCGCGGATGGCTATGAGTTGACAGGCCTACTACTTGCCCGCTTGGCGCGTTTGCAGCTTCTGCCCGAGGATCAGCGCTCTCACGCACTCGATCCGGTGGACAGAAGCCCTGTCAACGGGGTTGCTTCCGGCGCGGGCGGGGGAGAGCCTTCGGCCGCCGCGCCTACCGCGGTCGCCTCCGTCCCCATCCCCGGCGGCACAGTCGAGGTGCTCTCAGAGGAGGGTCTGGATCTCGGCGCCGCCGAGCGCCGGCGCAAGGCCGCCAAACAGAAGCTGCTCGCGGAGATCGAGCGCGTGGAGGGCAAGCTGGAGCGCCCAGGCTTTGTGGAGAAGGCGCCGGCAGCCGTCGTCGAGGGCGAGCGCGAGCGTCTAGCGCGCCTGCGCGCCGAGTTGGAGGTTCTATGAGCCACCACCCCGAGCATGCCGAGCGTCATCTGCGCTGCCCCGGGCATAAGTTGGAGGTCCTATGAGCCAAGATTGGAGCCCCGAGCATGCCGAGCGTCATCTGCGCTCACTCGAGCTGTTCGGGATGCGCTTCGGACTTGACCGAATGCATCGCATGATGACGGTGCTCGGCTCGCCCGAGCGCAGCTTTGACTCGATCCATGTGGTGGGCACGAACGGGAAGAGCTCGACCACTCGCATGATCGCGGCTATCCTGGAGCGCCACGGGCTGCGCAGCGGCTGCTACCTCTCGCCCCACCTGCTCTCCTACTCCGAGCGCGTTCAGATCGGCGAGCGCGATGTCGAGACGCATGCCTTCGCGGCGGCGATCGCGCGCGCTGCCTGGGCGGCCGAGCGTGTCAACCGGACCCTCGCCGAGGACGACCACGTGACTCAGTTCGAGTTGCTGACAGCCGCTGCCTTCTGGGAGCTCGCGCGGCGCGAATCCCAGGTTGTAGTCGTCGAGGCCGGTCTCGGTGGCCGCTACGACGCGACCAACGTGATCGACTCCAAGGTGGCGGTACTCACCAACGTCGGCCTCGAGCACACACGCTGGCTCGGCCCCACCCTTATCGATATCGCCACCGAGAAGCTCGCGGTCCTCGGCGAGCAGTCGGTGCTGGCGGCCGGCTCGCGTCTACAGCCGGAGGTACTGGCGCTCGCGCGCCGCGTCGTAAGCGAACGTGGTGGGGAGATCTTGATCGCGGAGGCGGCTCCCGAAGATCTGCAAATGGGCGCCCGCGGCGCCTTCCAGCGTGAGAACTTCGCGCTGGCGCGGTTGGCCGCAGAGTCCTACCTGAAACAAGCGGGGCTTTCAACGAGCGAGCAGGCCGTCCAGGACGCAGCGCGCTCGACCCTGGTCGCCGGTCGCATGGAAATCCTCGGAGAGGATCCGCTCACAGTGGTCGATGGGGCGCACAATCCAGCTGCGATCGCCGCCCTGGTCGAGTCCTTGCCCGACGTGCTTGGCCGACGCCCGCTGGCGCTGGTGCTCGGTGTGCTCGAGGACAAGGATGCCGCCGGCATGCTCCGTGAGTTGCTGGCATTGTGTGAGCAGGCGTGGTTCACAGCGCCACCGAGTCAAAGAGCGCTCTCGCCCGCGACGCTGCAATCGCTGGCCGGCCAGCTTGGCTTCGAGCAGAGCGCCTGCGAGTCCCAGCCGACCAAAGCGCTTGCGGCTGCCCGCGACTGGGCACGCCGCCGCGGCGGCGCGGTTCTGGCAACTGGATCTGTGTATCTGGTAGGCGATCTGCTCGCCCATGAGCACGAGCTCGGCCTGGGTGCCGCGACAGGCCTCGCGTCACGCGACGAGCAACGAACGCGCCTGCGGGAAGGGAGTCGCCATGAACGATGACGGCCCATCGGTATTGACAATGATCGGCGCCGTCGCCCTGATCGTGGCGCTCGTGATCCTCGTGTTTTTCGCCGCCGGCTATGGCTTCGGCCGATTGTTCCTGTGAGGCTCCAGGTCTGCAAGAACAGTCCCTTCGAAGCTTGATCGCGCGTTTTTCGCCCGCTAGCCTCTAAACTCGGCCGCCCGATGCGCCATCACGGATCGACGCGCCCCGTTTCACTCGTGCTTGCAGGGAAATCCCTCAGCGGAGCCGTATAGGGCATCGATGACACCACCAATCGCCTACTTCGGAATCGAAAGCAAAAGCTTGAGCCTGGTCATCGACCTGTTGATCCTGTTCGTCGTGGTCCTCTACTTCTCATTGCTGTACTGGACCTACGCCGACGCCCGTCGTCGCATCGCCGATCCGATGCTGGTCGGTTGCGCCACGGTCGCGTCGCTGTTCCCGTTCGTGGGAACGATCGTCTACATGATCCTGCGCCCGCCCGAGTATCTGGAGGACGTGCGTGAGCGCGAACTCGAGTTGCAGGCAGCCGAAGCACGCCTGCACGAGCTAGACGTCAGCCTCTGCCCGCACTGCGACTATCGCATCGAGCGCGACTTCATTCGCTGCCCAAGCTGTCTGCGCAAGCTCAAGGAGCGGTGCGTCAGCTGCGCGCGACCACTCGATCGCGCGTGGACGATCTGCCCGTACTGCGAGACCGACGTTCCCACGACGGCCAAGGCAACTCGGCGCGGCGCTCGCTCAGAGCGCGCGAACACCGCGGCCGCAGCTCGTACTCGCGCCGGCGCAGAGGAGGAGCTCGAGGTGGTCGCGCTCGACGCAGAGGCGGTTTCGCCGGCTCGTGCACGTGCAGCCAAGCGCGCCGCTGTGAGGGCGCCAGAGCCGGCCGCCTTCGTCGGCGAGGTCTCATTCGCCGCCGATGCCGTCGAGGAGCCCGAGAGCGCCCGTGAGGACACGGAGTCTGAAGCCACCGTCAAGCCGAGCTCCCGCCCGCGCGCACGTCGTCCGCGCCCGACTTCCTGAGTCTCGCCCCCGAACACTTCCATAAACCAACCCGGCCTCGGGCCGCGACTATCTCCACGAACCAAAGGAACCCATGGACCGCACGTTGATCCTCGTAAAGCCGGACGCCTTCGCCCGCTCGCTCACCGGCGAGATCGTCGCTCGCTTCGAGCGCAAGGGTCTGCGCATCGTCGCGCTGCGCCACATGACCGTGACGCGCGAGCTGGCAGAGCGCCATTACGCCGAGCACGCCGAGAAGCCGTTCTTCGGGGAGCTGGTGCAGTTCATCACCTCCGGGCCGATCGTGGCGATGGTGCTCGAGGGGCTTGACGCCGTCAAGGCGGCTCGGCAAACGATCGGCGCCACAAATCCACTCGAGGCCGCTCCCGGCTCGATCCGCGGCGACTTCGCCATCGAGATGGGCCAGAACATGGTCCATGGCTCGGATTCGCCCGAGTCGGCAGCCCGAGAGGCGGCGTTGTTCTTCCCCGAGCTCTCGGCCTGAGCAGGCACGCTGCCACGGCTCGGGCACCGATTGTGCTCCCCCGCAGGGACCTTCGCAGCGAGGAGAATCATTACGGCGAGAGTCACGGTGGCGGCATGTGTGTGATCCGGTCATGAGCGGGGTCGGTCCGCTCGTGCTCGCGTCGGCCTCGCCGCAGCGTCGGGCGATCCTGGAGCGCCTCGAGGTGTCCTTCGCGACGCGGGCGAGCAATGTCGAGGAGATCAGCCAAGGGGAGCCAGAGCGGGTCGCAGTCGAGAACGCGCTGCTGAAGGCGCGTGCGGTGCGCAGGGCAGGCTCAGCAGAGACGGTGCTCGGCGTCGACACACTGGTGGTGCTCGATACTCGTATCTACGGCAAGCCCGCAGATGAAGGGGAGGCGCGGGAGACGCTGGCGGCGCTCTGCGGGAAAACGCACATGGTTCTGAGCGGCATCGCGCTGCTTGGAGGGGATCGCGAACAGGTTGGGCTCGCACAGACCGAGGTCGTCTTCAGGCACTGCTCGGATGAGCTGATCGACTGGTATGTGGCCAGCGGTGAGTGGCGCGAGCGCGCCGGCGGCTATGCAATCCAGGGTTTTGGAGCGATGCTGGTGAGCGAAATCCGCGGGGACTATGAGAATGTCGTCGGCCTACCTGTGGCGAAGCTCATGGACATGGCCCCCGAGCTGTTCCCAGTGCCGGGCGAGCACCGGCCCTGAGAGGCTTTCCGGCTGCAAATACGCTGTCAAGGTTGCAAGCCGGACGACGGTGTCCGCTAGACTCCCCGCGGGTACGCCCCGGAGTGCCGGGATGCCAGCCAACCGGCCAGGCGAAGCCGAATCCGAGCGTGCTTCCTACCTAAAGATGAGCATCCTCACCTACCTCACAGGGTTCGGTGGCCGCGACATGGCGGTCGACTTGGGAACCGCCAACACGCTCGTATACGTACGCGGCCGTGGGATCGTGCTGTCCGAGCCGAGCGTGGTGGCGATCGACTCGCGCACAGGCGAGGTGCACGCGGTGGGAATCGAGGCCAAGCGCATGCTCGGCCGCACCCCCGGCACGATCCAGGCGATTCGACCGCTCAAGGACGGGGTGATCGCCGATTTCGACGTGACCGAGGAGATGCTGCGTCACTTCATCCAGAAGGTCCACCAGAATCGGTGGGCGCATCCGCGGGTCGTCGTGTGCGTGCCCTCGGGCGTGACGGGCGTGGAGAAGCGCGCTGTGGAGGAGGCGTGTCTGTCGGCCGGCGCGCGTACCGCCTACCTGATCGAGGAGCCGATGGCCGCCGCGATCGGCGCCGGCCTCCCAGTGGGCGAGCCGACCGGCTCGATGGTCGTCGACATCGGCGGAGGAACCTCCGAGGTTGCGGTCATCTCCCTCGGCGGGATCGTCGTCTCGCAGTCCATAAGGGTCGGTGGGGACGAGATGGACGAGGCG
>Ga0208480_1000264_pt1 | contig 20134 bp, 18 predicted proteins | sample NGESurshal092012_4_FD_184485 | JGI IMG/M metagenome (GOLD analysis project Ga0208480, IMG submission 184485) | Arctic peat soil microbial communities from Barrow, Alaska - NGEE Surface sample F53-1 shallow-092012 (SPAdes) | ecosystem: Environmental > Terrestrial > Soil > Wetlands > Peat ... | reverse complement strand
AGGCATTGACGCCGAAATAGCCGATCATCGCTGCCGCCATCGTGTAGAGGGCAAGCCCGGTGAGCACGGATTTCAGTCGGCTGCGAGAGACCATGGGACCGGAGCATGCGACGGTCCGGTTAACGGAATCCTAAAGCCATCGCTCGGCTATCGATAGTACCTTTCGATGAAGGCCGCGTAGGCGTCGATGTACTGCCTCAGTACCGTCCGCAGCGAGTCCTTGATGAGCTCACCCTTGTCGTCGAACGCATCGCCGATGCCGTTCAGATAGATCTCCGGCTGCCCCATGATCGGCCCGCAGATACCCGGCAGGATATTCTGCAAATGTTTGGCGGCGCTGATGCCACCGAGCGGTCCCGGCGAGTTGCTGACGATGCCGATCGGCTTGCCGAGGAACGAACTCTTGCCGGAGGGGCGCGATCCGACATCGATGGCGTTCTTGAGAACGCCGGGGATTGAACGGTTGTATTCGGCTGTAACGAACAGGACGCCGCCCGATTGCTGAAGCCTTTCGCGGAAGGCGACCCAGTCGGCCGGCGGTGCCGATTCCAGGTCCTGGTTGAAGAATGAAATGCCGTGCAGGGTGACAACCTCGAGCTTCAGCGCGTCCGGCGCCAGTCTGGTGAGCGCCGTGGCGATCTTGAGGGTGAAGCTTTCTTTGCGAAGGCTGCCGGCAATGACGGCAATGCGGTGGGGCGTAGCCATGGGAAATCCTTTTGACGCAGATGCCGGGAGGCTCCCCAGCCTAGAGCATTTTTCCGCTGGGTCGAATCATGACCGCGCATCCAGGTGGGGCCTCGTGGTTCGAGACGCGTGGCGTTGCCACGCTCCTCACCATGAGGGTCGAAGACCTCGTCCTGAGGAGCGCGCTTGCGCGCGTCTCGAAGGATGAAGCCGCGGTGCTGGAAAATGGTTTGGCCTTGTCTAGCCCGGCAGGCAGACGCTCGGCGGTGTCGACCTGTTCCGTTGCCTGGCGGCCAGATAGTGAATCTTCGCCATAGTTAGTTGCTTCCGAGCCGGACTAACCTTGGACGGCGGCGGTGCGCGCCCGGCCGCAAACTTCCGGGTTGGGGAAAAGGCGAACACGAATCATGCTGGTGATCACGCGTCAGATCAAGGCAGCGCGATCTTTGCTCGGGTGGGAGCAGAATGAGCTCGCCGTTCAATCCGGTCTCGCCATTTCGACGATCCGCCGTTTGGAGGGCCTGCGGGACGCGCCGATCTCTGCGCAATTCGAAACCGTCGAAAAGATTCGCTGCGCGTTCGAACGGGCAGGGATCGAGTTCCTGGGAAATCCCAATCCCGGTGTCCGGTTGCGGACCATCGCAAATTAGCACGTGAGGCGGCTTGGCCGCGCGAAAAGACGTCGCGCCGGTGAGAGCGGACTGGTCATGTTCGCACGAAAGCTCCAAGCGCTTCACCAAAAAATACATCGAGTTGTATTTCTATATCATGTTGTTGTATGGTTGTAGCAGGCATGTAACATATTGTAATTATTAACATAAACTTCCTCTCAGACATTGTTGTGACGGTGCGTTTGCGCTCCAAATGCGCCATCAGATTCCGTGTGGTTTCGAACGCCGGATGACGATGCGTTCCGATGAACCGTTCGCGGGATGCCCACAGTCATCGTTCTGGAGGGGCGGATGTTGTTGAAGAAAGCTTTGCTGACCGTGGCGGGGTTAGCCGCGAGTACAGCGTGGACGACGGCGCAGGCCTATGAAATCGGCTTCCCTGGTTATGCGCAAAAGCCGGGGATCACGCTCGGCGGCGGCAGCGCCGGCGACCCACCGCCGGGTCTTTACATGTTCAATCAGGTCTTCACCTATCAGGCCCAGATCGTCGGGCCCGGTGCTCCCAATTTCGGCGGCACCTCCACCCGGGTCCACGCCGCCGTCGAAGCCTCGGGGTTGCTGTGGGTGCCGGGCTGGACGTTCCTCGGCGCAACCTACGATGCCGTGATCGTGCAGCCATGGGTGATGGCCGACATTGGCCGACCCCTCAACCTGCAGCAGGCCGGGATGCACAACACCTATATCGTGCCGGCGGAGTTGAGCTGGAAGCTCGGCGACAGCGGCTTCTTCATCAAGACCGGTCTCGGCATCTATGTGCCGGATGGCTCGATCAGCGGGCCCACCGGCCTGGACAGTATCGGCAACCCGTGGTGGACGTTCCAGCCGGAATTCGTGGTTTCCTATCTGAAGGATGGCTGGAATCTGACCGCCAACTTTTTCGAGGAGTTCAACACCGCCAACTCCATCACCGGCTATACTTCGGGCGATGTCTTGCACGCCGAATTCACGGCGACCAAGACGGTCGGCAAGTGGACGGTCGGTCCCATTGCCTATTATGCCGGGCAGGTGAGCAATGACATCGCGAGTGCCACCTATTATGGCGGCACGATCAACACCAATCGGTACAATGTCTGGGCCGCCGGTGCTCTGGTTGGTTACGAGTTCGGACCTGCCGCCTTGAACGTCTGGGCCACTCAGGAATTTTCTACGTCCGCCTCGGGGGGAACCATGATACCTGGCGCGGACTCGGCGTCGATCACCAGGGGCTATTCCATCTTCGCCAGCCTGAGCTACCGGTTGTGGGCGCCGGATGAGCCGGCACAGCAGCCCAAGAAGTCCATGTTCTACAAATGATTCACGGCTAAACGATCGGCGGAAGAGCGCTTCTGCGGCCCGCGATTTCATCGCGGGCCGCAGAAACGTGTCTGGGGGTCCTGACGCCGCCTCGCGGCGTCGCGCACATTCACCAATAGCTATTCAGACGCGAAATACCGCGATAGCGAGAATTCAGTCGCGCATGACGGCAGCTTTGGTACTCTTTGCTGGTGGAGAGAGCATCGCACGCACATCGCCGGGAAGGGAAGTTGATCGGGCCGTTCGGCAACCAAAATCAGGTCGGGTCTTGGCCGGCTCTCTCCATTTTGTCCTTGCATGCCCGCAAGACATCATCCTTGCCGAGATCGATCTGGTCGAACTGCGGACGCCGCTAACAGCACGCGAAGCGCGGAGATCACCCGCATACAAGCTGGTGCCAGGAAAACCCCTGGCGCTTGCCCGTTGCCCCTGGGCGATCACCACACGTCAACTCGATGCCGGCGAGAATGTCAGATTTTCATCCGAGACAATGCTGCATGCGCGGACCCGATTGTCGATCGCTGGTGGCTTTCGCCAAACCAGGCATGCAACGCCAGGCCCGCGCCACGGCCGCCATAGACGTTCAGGCATCCATCGCCATCGTGGTGAGATCATCGGCCACGACGTCCGAGGCCTTCTGCGAGCCAACCGATCCGCAAAAGCTGGCGAGACCTATCATCGAGCATGTGCAGCGCCTGACGCACGGCTCGTGCACCGATCCTCCCGGCCAACAGATCATTTCCGGCGACGTCAAGGCTGCCTACCAGCGAAGGCCCAGGACGGAAGATGCCCACCAATTGGATCTATTGGTTTAGCGCAATTTCCGCCTCAATGGCTTCATCCTTCGAGACGCATCGCTTCGCGATGCTCCTCTGGATGAGGTCTGAGACCCTCATGGTGAGGAGCGCGTCTTCGCGCGTCTCGAACCATAAGGCCTCGGAAGAAGCAACAATGATTCGAGTGAACCGCAAGACGCTTTAGCGCGCGACGAACCGCAGGACCTGACGGCAGTTTCGATCCAGCCGGGGATCAACTGCCATGTCGCGGCTCGGTAACCGTGGTCGCGGGCGCGTCACGTTTGACCTCGGGAAACAGCCACATCGCAAAAATCATGAAAAATCCGAGAAAGGCGACGACGTACTGGATGCGGCCGTGGCCGAGCAAATGCTGACAATAGACGGCGAAGGCCGTCACCAGAACGACAAGCAGCGACAGGCCGAGCTTGATCTTGACAGGCATCGCAGCACCTCCGACGATCACGATATATTGGCCGAGGCAAGTCCCGCAATCTTGGCGAGGGTCGCAAGCGCCAGCACCCCGGCCAGACTGCATGGCGGCTCCAGCCGGGGGATCCCGCGCGCGGTAGGGCGCCTTTATTCGGCGGGCGCGATGAATCCCGCAGACGGGCGCGCCATTCCGGGTATTGGCGTACGCGAGGTCTTGCGCATGTCCGTCTTCACGAAGCGGGTGTCATAGCCGTTCAGGAGATGACCGATCAGCCCGCGGTCGAGGTCCGAGGTGCCAAACAGCCAATCCATCACCGGGAACGTCAGGTTCATGTTTCGCTCCATCATGATCGATTGATTGTGATGCGCCGTATGGTGGCGGCGGAGCGTGTTGACGAACGGGGCGTTGCGCACAAACCAGTTGTCATCGACATGACAGCAGAAATGCATGAACTCGTAGATCAGATACATCGCCGTGGTCGTCGAGATCAGCAGCCAGCCGACATTGGGCGAGATCAGCCAGCCGAGGACAAGCGCGGGGACGATCGACATCATGGTGAAGGTCACCAGCGCATAGGGCGGAAAGAAGGTGACGCGCCAGTCGTTGTGGTTGGCGAAGCGCATCTCCTGTTCGGTGAAGAACTGGTGATGCATCAGCGTGTGCCGGTTGTAGATCGCGCGGAACGCCTTGATCCGCGATGGCCGGTGCATCACGTAGCGATGGATCCACCATTCGAAGAAATTGGCAAACAGAAAGGTCACCGGCACGATGCCGAGTTCCCACCAGCGCAGATCGCTGACGTTGGCGAAATACACCGACAGGGCGGTAAATCCGATCACATAGATGACGAAGACATGGAGCCAGCCATTGTACCATCCGGCGATGCGGTGACGGTACGTCGCCCGGTAAGTGCGCTGCCGCTCGGTCATTTGACTCGATGATAATTCCATCTGATCGCCTCCCTGGTCGCGCCGGCTCCCATCTGATATATCACCAATCTATTAGGCCGGCAATAGGTTCGCTTCGTCATTCCGGGGCGCGCGGAGCGCGAGCCCGGAATCCATACTCCCGATGGTGGTTATGGATTCCGGGCCTGCGCCAAGAGGCGCATCCCGGAATGACGAAGAAGAGGCAAACCGGCGCGCCCCAGTATGACGGGAAGGGTCGGATGGCTTCGCCATTCGTAGCCCGGATGGAGCGCAGCGAAATCCGGGGCCGGCTCATCCGCATCGCGATTCCCGGATTACGCTGCGCTCCATCCGGGCTACAGTCGTTGAGCCTCGCAGCAGCGTAGCGGGACCGCGACTTGACCTGCAAAGACGGGAGAACCGCATGAAACACTATCTGGGAGATCGAACCATCGACGGTGTCAAGGTGACCGTCGACGGCGGTCCGCTCGATCCTCGCCTGCAGGTGAGGGAGTTCACCAGGAATGGATTTGAGTGGAGCTACGAGGGCCCGGAGCCGCGCCAGCTCGCGCTGGCGTTGCTCGCCGACCATCTCGGCGACGACGCTGCCGCGATGGCGTCGGTCGAATCCTTCATGCGCTCCGTGGTGGCGAATTTCGGAAACGAGTGGGAGATGACGTCGGCCGACATCGATCGGGCGCTGGCCGCGCTTTCCGGCAAGACTGCGGCCTGAAAGACCCTGACTGATCCGGATTCAGGTATCGAGCGTCTTGCGGGCGAAATCCTCGATGTAGTCGATCAGCCGGTCCGACGCGCTCGCAGCGGCCTGAACCTTCCGCAGCGAAACCGCCTCCGCGACCGCGGCGTGCAGTTTGGCGGCGAGTGGTAGATCCGCGACCTGCTGATAGTGCTGATACCAGAACCGGCGCGACAGGGCGTTCATCAGGCCCATCGAGCGCCGGGCGAATTCGTTTCGGGCGGCGGTCGCGATCAGGATGTTGAAGCGCTGGTCGAGGCGCATGAAAGCGATGTCATCGGACTTGCCGGCGGCCGTGAGCATGGCCTGCGCCACCTCGGCGAATTCGCTGCGTTCGTCCGGTGAGGCGCGTTCGGCCGCAAGGCTTGCCATCAGCCGTTCCAGCTCGCGCCGCACTTCGAGCAGGCGCAGTTGCAGCCGCAAATTGATCTCGGAGACCATGATGCCGCGCCTCGGCATGATCACCACCAGCCCGTCCCTGGCGAGCCGCTGCAGCGCCTCGCGGATCGGGGTCCGGCCGATCTTGAGGCGAACGGCAAGAGCCTGCTCCGACAACACCGTCCCGGGCGCCAGTTGCAGGGTGACAATCATCTCTTCGAGTTCGCGATAGGCGCGATCGGTGAGCGTTCCATCGGCCTCGACGACCTGGGACCGGCGTTTTGCTGGCGCTTTTGCTTTCAATTCGTTCCTCGTCTGAGCCGGCGGCCGCCCGCACGCGGGCCTGGTCGACGCTCATCCCAAGGGTATATTCGTCATATATCTCAAGGCAACTCCGAAAGCGGGGCTGGCATCGCCCGCGGGTTCGCCAGATCGAAACAGCCCGAGGCACTCAAGAAACCATGGCTCCGAGGCCGGGCGATTGCCCGCCAACCCCTGTTCATTCTGCGCCGAAGCGGTAATTTGATATCCTGGGTAGGAAAAACGAGGAAAGGCCGGAAATGGCGGGACTCTACTTCGAACAATTCTCGGTCGGTCAAACCTTTGTCCATGAAATCAGGCGCACGGTCACCGACATGGACAACATCCTGTTCTCGTCGCTGACATATAATCCGGCGGCGGTCCATATCGACCATGAATATGCCAAATCGACCGAATTCGGCAAACCGCTGATGAACTCGATTTTTACGCTGGGTCTGATTATCGGGCTTTCGGTGCAGGACACCACCCTGGGGACGACGGTCGGAAATCTCGGCATGGAAGAAACCAGGTTTCCGCGCCCGGTCTTTGCCGGGGACACCCTGCGGGCGGAGACGAAAATTCTGGCGGTGCGCGACAGCAAATCCCGTCCGACCCAAGGTATCGTCACGTTCGAACATCGCGGCTTCAACCAGCGTAACGAAGAAATCGCCTATTGCCGCCGGATCGGGTTGATGATGAGGCGCCCCGGATGAAACTACGCTCGCTTTTGTTTGTGCCGGCCGACAGCGAGCGCAAGTTCGCGAAGGCCGACGGTATCGGCGCCGACGCGCTGATTCTTGATCTGGAGGATTCCGTCGCGCCGCCACGCAAGGCGCTCGCGCGCGGCATGGTGAAAGACCTTCTGGGAGCAACGTCGCGCGACTGGGCGTTTCTGGTGCGGGTCAACCCGCTCGGAAGCGGCCTGACGCTCGGCGATCTGGCGGCGGTGGTCCGCCCCGGTCTTGATGGCATCCTGATTCCGAAGGTGAGCGGGATTGAGGATATCGAGCTGATTTCCAACTACCTTGATGCGCTGGAGGTCGCCGCGGGTGTAACGCCAGGTCATGTCAGGCTGCTGGTGGTGGCGACCGAGACGCCGGCGGCCATGATCGGCTTCGCCAGCTATGCAACCCCCAGCCGTCGCCTGGTGGCAATGACGTGGGGCGCCGAGGATCTCGGCGCGGCCCTTGGCGCGCTCTCGAACAAGGAAGCAAACGGAGATTGGACGTTTCCCTACCAGATGGCGCGGGCACAATGTCTGTTTGCAGCCGGGGCGGCGGGCGTGCTGCCGCTCGACACCCTGTATGCGGATTTCAGGGATCAGAAGGGGCTGGCGGAAAGCTGCCGGATCGCCCGTCGCGACGGTTTTGTCGGGCGGATCGCCATCCACCCCGACCAGATCGCAACCATCAATGAATGCTTCACGCCGTCAGAGGCCGATCTCGCGCATGCGCGTCGTGTCGTTGCGGCCTTCGCGGCGCAGCCCGACGCGGGCACGCTTGGCATCGACGGCAAGATGTACGACATGCCGCATCTGATTGCGGCGAAACGCGCGCTCGCCTCGGTTGGAGAGGCCGTTACGCCATGAGTTCCGTGCTGGGCGGTCAACGCGCTGCCATCACGCTCTGCGCCGGCGTCGCCGGTTAATGCCTGATTGGTCCGGCGGTCCGTAAGACCGGCGATACCGCGATGCTATCACCAAGGGAGAAAGCAAATGATGAACCGGAGAACAGTTCTGCAGGCGGGGGCGGCCATATTCGCGGGAGGTGGCGCGCTCGGTGGATCGACGCTCGCAAGCTTCGCGGCGCAGACCATGACGCTGCCGTTCGACAATGGCGAGCGGCCGATTGTAAAATTTCCGCAGAAGCGGCCGATGATCGGACTCACCAGCCGGCCGCCGCAGCTCGAAACCCCGTTCGCGGTATTTAACGAGGGCGCGATCACCCCGAACGATGCGTTTTTCGTGCGCTACCATCTCGCCGGCTTGCCGCTCGATATCGATCCCGACAAGTTCGCGGTCGAGATCAAGGGAAAGGTCGACAAGCCCGCGAAATTATCGCTGGCTGAAATCCGCAAGATGCCGGCGGTCGAGATCGTCGCCGTCAACCAGTGCTCCGGCAACAGCCGGGGGTTCTTCACGCCGCGCGTAGCCGGCGGTCAAAGCGGCAACGGCGCGATGGGCAATGCGCGGTGGAAGGGCGTTCCGCTGAAGGCGGTGCTGGACAGGGCCGGCGTGCAGGCCGGCGCCAAGCAGGCCGTGTTCGGCGGCATGGACGGTCCGGCCAGCGACAGGACGCCCGATTTTGCCAAGGCGCTCGACATCGACCACGCGCGCGACGGTGAGGTGATGCTCGCCTATTCGATGAACGGACGGGATCTGCCGTTCCTCAATGGCTTTCCGCTCCGCCTCGTGGTGCCCGGCTACTACGGCACCTACTGGGTCAAGCATATCAATGAGATCACCGTTGTCGACAATGTCTTCGATGGTTTCTGGATGAAGACCGCCTACCGCATCCCGGACAATGACTGCCACTGTGTCGAACCCGGCACGGCGCCCAAGGCCACCATTCCCATCAACCGGTTCAACGTGCGCTCGTTCATCACCAATATCGCCGACGGCGCCAAAGTGAAGGCCGGCAGCACCGCCTTGAAAGGCATCGCCTTCAACGGCGGCAGCGGTATCAAGGACGTCGCCGTATCCACCGACGGTGGCAAAACCTGGGAGCAGGCCAAGCTGGGCAAGGATCTCGGCAAGTACTCCTTCCGCGAATGGAGCCTGCCGGTGAAGCTCGCCGCGGGCGCCCACGAATTGAAAGTTCGCGCGACCAGCAATGACGGAAAGACACAGCCGATGGAGGCTTCCTGGAATCCGACGGGGTATATGCGCAACGTAGTCGAAACCGTCCGCGTCACGGCCGCCTGAGGAGAATGATGATGAAACGATCGACACTGATTGCGCTTTCGAGCGTCGTTGCGACGGTCATCGGGGGTTACGGGGTGGTCACGGCCGCTGCAAAGCCGGTCGCCTACAAGCTGCCGGACGAAACCGCGGCCTTCAGGCCGGGTCCCAACCTCGACGTCGTGCAGAACAATTGCACGGCCTGCCACTCGGCCGACTATGTCGCGACCCAGCCGCGTGGACCGAAGTACAAGAAGGATTTCTGGCAGGCCGAAGTCAACAAGATGATCAAGATCTACGGCGCCCAGATCGACGACACCGATGTTGGCAAGATCGTTGATTACCTTGCAGCGACCTATTGAGAAATACGTCATGCAGCCCGAAGGCGCACCGATCGACGGTGCGCCTTTTCGCCGTTCGCGAGCAGGCGCGAGTTCTCGCGCGAACCCGGATCGTCGCGCCCGTCGTCGCGCAGGAGTGAGGGATGTCTGCCGTCAACAAGCCTGACTCCGCTGGAAGCGTCATCGCCGCGCGGGTCACGTCGCTCGCGCCCGGTATCGGGCTGTGCGTCGTCATCACGCTGGTGTCGCTCGCGCTTCAGCAGCTCGAAGAGCGCGTTTTCAGCCATCCCTATCTGGAAGCGCTGGTGATTGCGATCCTGGTCGGGATGGCCGTCCGCAGCTTCTGGGAACCGGGCCAGCGCTGGCGCTCGGGGATCGCATTCAGCGCCAAGCAGGTGCTGGAATTGGCGGTGGTGCTGCTTGGTGCCACCATTTCGTTCTCCGCGATCGCCGCTTCCGGCCTGACTCTGATTTCCGCAATCGTGATCACGGTCGGCGTCATCCTCGCCGCCAGCTACGGTATCAGCCGAATGCTCGGTCTGCCGGTCAGGCTCTCGATTTTGGTGGCTTGCGGCAATTCGATCTGCGGCAATTCGGCGATCGCGGCCATCGCCCCCGTGATCGGCGCCAACGGCGATGATATCGTGGCCTCGATATCGTTCACCGCCATCCTCGGCGTGGTGATCGTGCTCGGGCTGCCCCTGCTGGTCCCGTTGCTGGCGCTTTCGCCGACGCAGTACGGCATCCTGGCCGGCCTGACCGTCTATGCCGTGCCGCAGGTGCTCGCGGCCACCGTGCCGGTCGGCCTGATCAGCACCCAGATCGGGACACTGGTCAAGCTGGTGCGGGTTCTGACGCTGGGGCCGATCGTGATTGGCTTCTCGTTGCTGGGACGCGGACTGAGGCAAGGGGCCGCAGGGCCGGCGGCGGCGACCCGCTTCAATCCGCTTCGACTGGTGCCGTGGTTCATCGTCGGCTTCCTGGTTCTGGCGGCGCTTCGCTCGTTCGAAATATTGCCCGCTTCAATCGCCGCGCCGGTGTTGAAGGTGGCTTCTTTGCTGACGGTCGTTTCGATGGCGGCGCTGGGACTCGGGGTCGATATCACCGTGCTCAGGCGCGTTGGCGGCAAGGTGACGGCCGCCGTGACGATTTCCTTGCTTTTGTTATTGATGATGAGCCTTGGTATCATCCGCCTGTTCGCCTGATGCGATCGCGGTGAGCCCGACCGATCGCGGGAAGGTTGACGCGAAGATAGGCATGAGCCATTTTTGACTGCGAAATCGCACGCCATGATAGCGCAACGCATGTTTCAGGCCTCATTGGGCGTTCCCAGGTTGCGGAGAAGTAATGAAAACGAAGCATGAATCGCTGTCGAATGCCGTCCAGGAGGGTGCACTCGCTAAATTTGGAATCGGTCAGCCAATGCCTCGCATCGAGGATCGGCGATTTATCACGGGTAAGGGCCGATATGTCGACGACACCGACGAGACCGGTCTGCTTCACGCCGCCTTTCTGCGATCGCCTCACGCTCATGCCGAAATCCGCAGCATCGACACCTCCGCCGCCCGATCCGCGCCGGGGGTTGTCGCCGTCTACACCGGTGCGGATTGGCAGAGCGCTGGCTTCTCCGGGCTGCCGTTGCGCCCGTCGATCAAGCAAGCCGATGGTTCTCCGATTGCCTCCACCCCACGCCCAGGCCTGGCGGTCGGTCGAGTCCGGCATGTCGGCGAATGTGTCGCCATGATCGTGGCGGAAACCGTCCGGCAGGCGCACGACGCGCTGGAGGCCATCGACGTTCAATACGCGACGCTCGATTGTGTCGTGGAGGCGCGGCAGGCGCTGGACCGCGACGCGCCCAGGATCTGGTCCGACAACAGCTCCGGCAATCTCGCTTTCCTCTGGCGGGTCGGAAATGCCGAGAAAACCGAGCAGGCTCTTGCCGGCGCCGCGCACATCGTGACGCTCGATCTCGTGAACAATCGCCTGGTGCCGAATTCGATGGAAACCCGCGGGGTCATGGTCCGGCGCGACTCCCGGACCGGCCAATTGACGTTTTCAGGCTCGATCCAGAATCCCTTCGGCTTTCAGGGGTTGCTGTGTGAGCTGTTCGGCTGGCCGAAACAGAAACTTCGCTGCAAGGCGGACGACGTCGGCGGTGGCTTTGGCTGCAAAAATCAACTGCAGCCTGAGCACGCAATGATGCTGTTTGCCTGCGACAGGCTTCGCCGCAACATCAAATGGATCAACGACCGAAGCGAATCGTTCATATCCGATGCGCACGCCCGCGATCTCGTCTCGACCGTTCGTCTCGGCCTCGACGGCACCGGACGCTTCGTTGCCCTCGCGGTCGACACGGTCGCCAATCTGGGCGCCTATCTCTCCACCAATGGCGCGCTGATTCCAACCTTGCCGACGGCGGCCGTGCTGGGCGGGGCATACACCATTCCCAATATCTGCATGGAAGTTCGGGCCGCCTTCACCAATACCGTGCCGGTCGACGCTTATCGGGGAGCGGGCCGGCCCGAAGCGATCTATCTGCTGGAGCGCACCATCGATGTCGCGGCCGGTGTAACGGGCATATCGCCGGTCAAATTGCGCCAGAGAAACCTGATCAAGCGCAACCAGCTTCCATATCGGACGGCGCTCGGACGCGAAATCGACGTCGGCGATTTCAATACGGTGCTGGATCGCGCCATCGAGCTTGCCGATGTCAGCGGATTTCCACATCGCGCCAGACAGGCGAAAGAGCGCAACGCGCGCCGCGGCATCGGGGTGGCCTACTACCTCGAGGCGACGCTTGGTCCGCCGGCGGATGCGGCCAGGATCGCCTTTGCGCCGGATGGGCGCGCGGTGCTGTCGGTTGGAACTCAGTCCAACGGGCAGGGCCATGAAACGACCTTCGTGCAAATCGCCGCGGCGCAATTCGGTATCGCGCCGGATCAAATTGCATTCCGTCAGGCCGACACCGATGCGACGGCCGAGGGCGGCGGCCATGGCGGCTCGCGTTCGCTTCACCTGGGCGGCACCGCCGTCCTGCTCGCCGCGCGAATGATCGTCGAAAAGGGCAAGCGGATTGCTTCGCATCTGCTCGAAGCAGACGAGAACGACGTCGACTACAAGCCCGGAGAATACCGGGTCGCGGGTACCGATCGGAATATTCCGTTCCTCGACGTCGTCAAGGCGTCGTTCGATGCTGCCCGATTGCCGCCGGCCGAGAGCCCGGGCCTCGACGAGACCGCGCGCTACGAGCGCGAGGATTTCAACTATCCGAACGGTTGCCATATCTGCGAAATCGAGATCGACATGGCGACCTGCGTCGCGCGCGTCGCAAACTATACGGTCGTGGATGATTTCGGCCGTATCATCAATCCATTGATCGTTCGCGGTCAGGTGATCGGCGGTGTCGTTCAGGGAATTGGCCAGGCGCTGCTGGAAGAGACCAGTTACGACGCCAGCGGTCAGCTCAAGAGCGCGTCATTCATGGATTATTGCCTGCCGCGCGCAGATAATCTGCCTCCGATCCACGTGACCCTGTACGAGGACGCGCCGACCCAGACAAATCCTCTGGGTGCAAAGGGGTGCGGGGAGGCCGGGGCGACCGGATCGCCGCCGGCGGTGGTCAACGCCGCGATGGACGCGCTCAGGGATTTCGACGTCAGCCACCTCGATATGCCGCTCACCCCGCTCAGAATCTGGCGGGCCTTGCAAGGCCATGGTGGTCAGCAAAAGGCGGGATAGCGGTCGGCGCCCCTGCCACCTGCAGGCGACGGTCATGCCTATTCGAGCGTTGTTGTTCCGGCGCCGCTGGGCTACCAGACGATTTGGCCGGAATGCCCGCAGGGCCGCCAGTTTTGAGGAGTCTCATGCAGGATCACACCATCCCGCAATACGCTGCTCCAGTTGCTGCAGCGCAAAACAACGGCATCGGCCAGCCGGTCCGACGCAAGGAAGATGACGCACTCGTTCGCGGCAAGGGCCGATACACTGACGACTTCAATCTGCCGGGGCAGCTCTATGCCTGGATGGTTCGAAGCAGTCAGGCGCACGGCATCATCCGCAGGATCGACACGACGGCCGCCAGCGCGATGCCCGGCGTCCGCGGAGTCTGGACCGGTGCCGATTTCGCCGCAGACCAATACGCTCCCTTCGTTTGCGGCATGCCGCTGAAGAACCGGGACGGCTCGCCGCTGCGGCAGACCAATCGCCTGCCGTTGATGACCGACAAGGTTCGCTTTGTCGGCGATCCCGTGGCGTTCGTGGTCGCCGATACCGTCACGCAGGCGCGGGATGCAGCGGAAGCTGTGCTGCTCGAGATCGAGCCATTGCCGGCCGTCACCAGCGCTGAGGCCGCCGCGAAGCCGGGTGCGCCACGGCTCTATGATCACATCCCCAACAACGTCGCGCTGGATTTCCACTATGGCGACACCGCCGGGGTGGAAGCCGCTTTCGCCGCGGCCGCCCATGTCACCAGGCTCGACATTGCAAACACCCGCGTCGCCGTGGTCGCGATGGAGCCGCGCACCGCGCTCGCATCCTGGGACAAGTCGAGCCGACGTTATACCATTCATGCGCCGACCCAGGGGGTTGCGGGCAATGGTGCCGCGCTGGCGCAGCTTCTCAAGGTGCCTCGCGACCAGGTTCGCCTGCTCACCACCAATGTCGGCGGTTCGTTCGGGATGAAGAACATCTACTACCCCGAATATATCTGCATCCTGCACGCCGCGAAGGCGCTTGGCCGGCCGGTGAAATGGACCGACGAACGCTCCGGCAGCTTTCTCTCGGACAGCCAGGGCCGGGATCAGACCATCCACGCGGAGCTGGCGCTCGACAGCAATGGCAAGTTTCTCGCGATCCGCGTCAGCGGCTACGGCAATCTTGGCGCCTACATTTCCAACGTGTCGCCGAACCCGTTATCGGCAAACATCGCAAAGAACATCGCCAGTGTTTATTCGACGCCGCTTTTGACGGTGGACATCAAATGCGTGCTCACGAACACCACGCTGATGGGAGCCTACCGCGGCGCCGGACGACCCGAAGCCAACTATTTCATGGAGCGCCTGGTCGATCGCGCCGCCGCCGAACGGGGTATCGACCGGCTGGCGCTGCGCAAGCGCAATTTCGTCAAGTCGTCGCAGATGCCGTACTCGGCCGCCTCCGGGGTTACCTATGACAGCGGCGATTTTGCCGGCGTGCTCGGCACGGCGCTGGAATTGTCCGATTATTCCGGGTTTGGCAAACGAAAGAAGGAGAGCCGGAAGCGCGGCAGGCTCCGCGGCATTGCCGTGGGATCCTACCTCGAATCTACCGCGCCCCCCAGGAGCGAACTCGGCAAGATCGTGTTCGAGCCGGATGGCATGGTGACGCTGGTCACGGGTACGCTGGACTATGGGCAGGGCCATTCGACGCCGTTTTCCCAGATATTGTCGGCGCAACTGGGAGTTCCTTTCGAGAAGATCAGGCTTGAACAGAATGACAGTGACATCGTGCATACCGGCGGCGGCACCGGCGGGTCGCGCTCAATCACGGCCACCGGTCTGGCCATTGTCGAATCTTCCGCGCTGGTCATCGCCAAGGGCAAGCAGGCGGCGGCTCATCTGATGGAAGCCGCGGAGAGCGACATCGTATTCGCCGACGGCCTTTTCACGATCGCCGGAACCGATCGCAGCATCGGCATCATGGAGTTGTCGCGTCGATTACGGGACGGCAAGATGCCGGATGGACTGCCGACCTCGCTCAGCGTCGATCACACCAGCAGTGACGTCGCCTCAACCTATCCGAACGGATGTCATGTGGCGGAGGTCGAGATCGATCCCGATACCGGGGCCGTGCATGTCGTCCGCTACACCGGCGCCAATGATTTCGGCACCATCATCAACCCGATGCTGGTGGCGGGGCAGATACACGGCGGCGTTGCCCAGGGCATCGGCCAGGCGCTGATGGAAGAGGTCAGCTACGACAGCAGCGGGCAGCTGATTACCGGCTCGTTCATGGATTACGCGATGCCGCGCGCGGAAGACATTCCCTTGATGGCCGTCGGCAGCCATCCCTCGCCGGCGAAATCCAACCCGCTGGGCACCAAGGGCTGCGGCGAGGCCGGCTGTGCCGGCAGCCTGGCCACCATCGTCAATGCGGTGATCGACGCGCTCTCTGAATTCGGCGTCGCGAAGATCGATATGCCACTCACTCCGGAGCGAGTGTGGCGCGCCATCCAGGATGCGCGCAGGGCGGGTGGGTCTACCTCCCGGATCTGGCACTGAACTCGGCGGCTGAGCCGGCGGGCAGGTGGGTGATTCGCCCGCGCCGTTCGGCGCTGAGGTTCCGGTTCTACGGGCGGCCAGCAACGCAAAACAAAGCATTCGCCATCGACCGAACATTGAAAATTCTGACCATTGCCCTGTCGGGCGCTCCTGCCACATAAATTATGCCGGCAACGAGCAGCAACGACGGCGGAAATCGCGATGTCGACCGAGAAATTCGACCCCTATGGCGAGGTATCGCCCGACACGGCCCGGGAAAATCGCAGGGCGGCGAGAATCGAGTCCGCCTCGGTCGCGCTGGACCGCGCTGGCCAGCTTGCTTTTTGGCTCCTCGTCGTCGTGATCGTTTCCGCCCGGGTCATCTGGTATCCGGCGGCGCCGGCCTTTGAAGCCGGCAGTGCAAGCGAGCCGAAACAAATGGTCATGCGATAGCGGGTACCGGTGGCAACGGTCCCTCGTCATTGCGGCGGCGAGAATTCGTAGCCCGGATGGAGCGCAGCGAAATCCGGGGCCTTCCCAACCGTATCGCGATTCCCGGATTGCGCTGCGCTTCATCCGGGCTACGATACTGACGCCCTCGCAGCCGCGCACCGCGGCTATCCGGGGCGTGTGCGCCATCCCTTTAAGGCGCTTTCCAGTTCACTTGAATCATTGTCGCTTCTCCCGAGGCCTCGTGGTTCGAGACGCCGCGCAAGGCGCGGCTCCTCACCATGAGGGTCTGAGCCCTCATCCTGAGGAGCATCGCGAAGCGATGCGTCTCGAAGGATGAAGCCGTTGAGGCCGAAATTTGCGATAGTAGCCATTCAACGTTGACCATTCGGCGGCGCAGGCCCTCTTGTAACCGGATGGTTAATAGGCTTAGAATTCGCGGCGCCAAAAAAGGCAATGCCATGAGGCATCGCGCTGCCGGCAACGACGAAATACAAAAGCCAGCCCAGGGAATCAATTAATGTCCGCTGCAAATGCCGGTCAAGACTCCCGCATCCTGACCACCACGGTCGGCTCCTATCCGGTGCCGGACTGGCTGGTGGCACTGCCGTCCGAACAGGCGGTGATCGATGCGACCCGGGTCGTGATCGACACCCAGGAGCAGGCCGGGATCGATCTGGTGTGCGACGGGGAACTTTACCGGTTCGATGTCAACCATCCCGAGACCAACGGCATGATCGAATATTTCGTGCGTCCCATGTCGGGCGTGCGCAACGAGATCGGGCTGGCCGAATGGCTGGCGTTCAAGCAATCGCCGGACCATAAATTTCGCAGCCGGCCGCCAGGCGTGGTCGATGGCGCCGTCGGTCCGGGCTCGCTCGATCTGCCGGCCGCCTGCGCGCGCGCGAGAAAGCTGGCGACGAGGCCGTTGAAATTCACGCTCACCGGTCCGCACATGCTGGCGAAGATGCTGCTGGACAACCACTACAAGGACAAGGCGGCACTGACCATGGCGATCGCCGATGTGCTGGCAGAACAGGTCAAGCATATCGACGCGGATGTGATCCAGGTCGACGAAGCCAACCTGCCGGGGAGCCCGGCGGAATGGGAGTGGGCGGCAGAGGCCATGAATCGGGTGCTCGATGCCATCCCGACCATACCTGCGGTGCATCTCTGCTTCGGCAATTACGGCGGCCAGACCATCCAGAAGGGTGGTTGGAGCAAGCTCATCGACTATTTGAACAGGCTGCACGTGAACCACATCGTGATGGAGAACGCGCATCGTCCGCCCGAGGAACTCGCGGTGTTCAGGGAATTGCGGCCCGAGATCGGCTTCGGGCTCGGCGTCGTCGACATCAAGCAGACGGTGGTTGAATCGGCCGAATCCATCGCCCGTGCGATCGAGCACGCCGACCGGATTCTGGGCGTCGGCCGGGTGAAATATATCCACCCCGACTGCGGGTTCTGGATGCTCAAGCGGGGCATTGCCGACGGCAAGATCCGCGCGCTCGTGCTCGGCCGCGACCTCTATGAGGGCCGCAACTGAAGCGCTTTCCGAATCATTGTTGCCTCTCCCGAGGCCTCATGGTTCGAGACGCGCAAAGACGCGCTCCTCACCATGAGGGTCTGATATGAGACCTCATCCAGAGGAGCGTCGCGCAGCGATGCGTCTCGAAGGATGAAGCCATTGAGGTCGAAATAGCGCTAAACTAGGCCATCCGCCTGAGCGTTTCCCAATCGGGGCAGGCGCCGGAGGCAAAACCGGGTCGAGCAAGCGATCCGATGTCGAGTCGGCCGGAGCGAATCTTGAGCCGAGTCGCGCCATATTTATGCTCGTAGAGATCGGGATGCGCGGCCAGAAACCTGGTTTGCTCGGTCGCGGGCAGGCCGGCCATGCCGTTCACATAATGGTGGCCGTTGCGTTCGACATGTTCGATGCCGATCAGGTTGACCAGTGCCAGATCCTGCTGCAGCGCGAGGCCTGCCTGAAGGGTCAGGTCTTCGCCGGTCATGAAATAGCGGGGCGCACCCGCCTCGGCATTCCACTGCGCGCATCGCGCGGCATTGAAAATGGATTTGTACAGCCCCTTGCAGCATTTGCTGGAGACGCCGGTATAGCCGAGGTTGCGGGCGCGCGGGAAGGCGCCGAGTTCGTCGTCGGACTCGTCGATGATGACCGGCTTGACGCGAGATAGCGCCGACACGTCGTCAGCGAGGGCACGGGCGCGGGTGATCGGTTGTTCGATGAACAGGATGCCCGCGACCAGCCGCTGCAGCGGCGGCGTATCCTGCATCCGGCGCCACAATTCGAGCAGCGCCGCGATATCGTTGTATTGTTCGTTGCCGTCAAGGGAGACGAAGTAAGGCCCTTGCAGGTGATCGAGAACGGCGGCAATCTCGGTCAGTCTCGCCAGATCGGCGTCGAAATTGCCGCCGACCTTGAGCTTGAAAAAACGGTGGCCGTAGGTCGCCACGACTTCCTCCAGCGATTCCGGCAGGCCGTCGCCGACCTGTCCGGGATGACCGCCGATGACATCGACCAACCCGACGGTATGGCGCGCGGCGATGGAACCTGCCGGCGCCAGTTGTGCGAGAAAACGCGGCATGTCGAATTCGGCAAGATCGTCGCCGTCGCGGCCCAGCAGCGTCGGATCGATGCCGGCTTGGTTGTCGTGCATGCCCTCATAGAATGAACAGCCAAGCGACTGGAAAAGTGCGTCGAGGATCGCACGGTCGATCTGCGCCGGACCGTAATTGGCCACCAGCGAATTGAGGCCGTGCGCGGCGCCGGTCTCGATCTGCTCGCGGTAGTGCGCGGCGAAATGGCCGAATGCCGTTCGCGCCTTGCCGTCGATATAGGCGCCGGCCGCGAGCCGCAGCGCCTGGCGCAACTGGTCAAAATTATCCTCGTTCGACAACGCCAGGTTCTTGTCAAACCATTTCGGCGCGAGCATCTCGGCGGCGGCGCCCCATTGCGAACGGCCGTCGGCAAGCTCGATACGAACGCGCACGAAGCATTGCGGCGCCTCGGTCAGCGTTACCACGCCGAACCGGAATGGCATTCGCAGGCGGACGTCTCTTTCGTAGAGGCCAACCTCGCGCACGCTGAACAGGGGCGCCGTCACGCTATCGCCGTCCGGTACCGCAGGCGACCGTCCTGGTCGATTGCATCCAGGCCGGCGAACAATTGCTCAAATCGCTACGACATGCGTCAGTCATGTTCGGCGCCCCGGGATTGGCCAGTCCAACCGCCATTTTTGGAGATTTCCAGCCGCCCGATGATTTTGCTCGCGCTGATCTAACCAGATAGTTAAACTCGATGCCAACCCTCTTGCGGCACCGGGAAAGGGTTGCAAACAGGGGAGGGGCCAGGGAAACCCGAGAGGATTGCGACCGAGTCGTACTAAAGTCGATGACGAACGTGACGCAGGCCCGGGCAGCTTTACCGGTTTGTAGCCTCTGATACGTTGAGCAAAACCGCACGATCGAACGATGTGGCCTTGGAAAGGGAACGATGGTTCTGGCGAGTGATTCCGCAAAACCCGATAACGGGGCGACGAGCGCGGCAGCAAGCGGGTTTCTCAGGAAACTGACGCCGCTGGTCGGCATCGTGGGCTTCCTGCTGGTGTGGCAGATTTTCGTGGTTGCCTGGGGCGTGCCGGCCTATCTGCTGCCTACGCCCTCTGCCATCGGCCATGCCTTCATCGACCAGCTTCCGCTGCTGCTCAGCAATGGCTGGATTACCGTCTACGAAATGCTGGCGGGCTACGCCATGGCGGTCGGCATCGCCATTCCACTGGCGATCGCAATCACCTCGTCGCGCCGCTTCAATCAACTGGTGATGCCGACCATGCTGTTCTTCCAGATTATTCCGAAGGTGGCGATCGCGCCCCTGTTCCTGGTCTGGTTCGGGGTCGGGCCGACGCCGAAAATCCTGGTTGCGTTCCTGATTTCGTTCTTTCCGATTGTGATCGATGCCGCGGTCGGCTT
>Ga0208480_1000263_pt1 | contig 20181 bp, 20 predicted proteins | sample NGESurshal092012_4_FD_184485 | JGI IMG/M metagenome (GOLD analysis project Ga0208480, IMG submission 184485) | Arctic peat soil microbial communities from Barrow, Alaska - NGEE Surface sample F53-1 shallow-092012 (SPAdes) | ecosystem: Environmental > Terrestrial > Soil > Wetlands > Peat ... | reverse complement strand
AACCGGTCGGTCTAGCCTGGACAGGACGTTAGCCCAGGTCAGGACGATTAAGAAGCATGACAACATCGTTTCTTGTCCCGGACCTGCCTCCAATACGCGACCGCCCCGTTTAGTGGGCTATTGGACGCTGTTCTCCCGTTGGTCGACACCTGCGGGGGCTACGACAGGTCAATCGGTGCATAGATGAAAGTGAGATAACGGGTTTGTTCCGGTTCATTGGCGGCGCGCCGATAGCGAACTTGGGCGCTTTGCGCTTCGTAACTCTCTCCAGTTTCGTAAACTTGGTCGAGCAGCTGAAAGAATCCCTGCTCCTGAAGCTTCCCGGATCGGTTTGCCGACCCAATCGTCGCTGCCAAACACTTTGCGATGCGTGTCGTTGACGAATTCGACCAAATGTTCGGGTCCATTCATCACGATAATGAATCCCGGAGCCTGCTCGAACTGACGACGCTGACGCGCCGCGGCATGTGCTTGTCGCCGTTCAGCAAGAACGCGCTGGGTGGTTTCCCCAACAATGGCGATTACGCCGCCGGGTTTTCCGGATTCATCGATGACAGGCGAATAGTCGAGATTCATCCAGACTTGCTCGGGTCTGCCAGAGCGACGAAGCGGCAACTCCTGATCCCTATACGCCAAGGTCTTGCCTGCCAGGCCGACCTTCATCACGTTGTCGTTGAAATCGGCAACTTCCGGCCAGCCTTCGCGAACCTTGCTTCCCAGAAGCTTAGGGTGCCTGCCGCCTGCAAAGACCGAATAGGCATCGTTGTAGATCATGATGCCGTCGTGTCCCCACAGGAGGACGATTGGCACCGCTGAGTGAACGAGAAACCCGACAATCGATTTCAGACTTTGCGGCCAATCAGCAACCGGGCCGAGCGTGCCGGTCCAATCGTGATCGGCTATCAGGGCAGCCATTTCGCCGCCGCCCGCCAGAAACGGGGCCGTCTTTTCGGAAAGAACGCTATTCCGCAAGTTTATCATCCGCCCGCTGCCAGTCGCTGCGATTGATATTCCGAAAGCGGACCGGCGTTAAACCGAACTGCGACTAACCGCGAGTCGTTCGCAATGCTTGTCTGATAACCGCCTTGCGGCCTGCCCGTGACTTGAATACGTCGTACGGAACTCTCGACGCCTTTACGAGTTTCCTCAACTCATTGGAGGAATTCAAAATGGCCAAGACCGTACCCACCGACGCAATTGCTCTGCTCAAAGCCGATCACCGCAAGGTCGAAGGTCTTTTCGAAAAGTTCGAATCTTCCAAGAGCGAGAGCAAAAAGAAAGCTTTGGCCGATCAGATTTGCCTCGAACTGACCGTTCACACCAAGATTGAAGAAGACATCTTCTATCCTGCGTGCAAGGACAAAATCGATGATGATCTATGGCACGAGGCTTATGTCGAGCACGACGGCGCCAAAGTCATGATCGCCGAGATTGAGGCCGGCAAGCCGGGCGATGAGTTTTACGACGCCAAGGTCAAGGTGCTGTCCGAGCAGATCAAGCACCACGTCAAGGAAGAAGAAAAACGTGCCGAGGGCATGTTTACTCAGGCCAAGGCCGCTGGTCTCGATACAGGGGCGCTTGGTGCACAAATGGCGACTGAGAAAAAAGCCCTTGTTGCCAAGTATAAGGCAACCGGTTTGCCCAAACCGCCGACGCCTTCCTTCACCGGCACGAAACTCGCCTAAAGGCGTTCGCCGGGGGATAAATTGACCAACGAGAAAGTTCGCACACCGCCGCACAAACAGCGGCCGATCATTCTAGCTGAACGGCGTAACGCCAAGATGGCGCGCTCTGCGCATGCCTATATGCGCGGTAACACTGTGAAATTCTATGAGTGGCTCGACACGGCGGCCGGCAAATCACTACCTGACGGACCTCCGGTGTGGATATGTGGGGACTGCCATGTTGGCAATCTTGGTCCAGTGGCCAATTTGGCGGGCCGGGTCAGCATCCAGATTCGCGACCTCGACCAAACTGTTGTCGGCAATCCTGTCCATGATCTCATCCGTCTCGGCTTGTCCCTTGCGACAGCTGCACGAAGCTCCGACTTACCCGGCGTGACGACCGCTCGCATGATCGAAGAAATGATGATCGGTTACAGCGCGGCCTTGAGCGATGGGCATCGCAAGCTTCGCCCCGTAAAGGAAGTGAAATCCGTCCACCGCGTCATGGAGCAGGCGCTCAAGCGCCGCTGGCGCAATCTGGCTGAAGAACGAATCGAAGACGTTCGTCCCAGCATTCCCCGCGGCGATAAATTCTGGGAGGTCACGCCGCGCGAAGATCGAGAACTGCAATCCTTGTTCTCATCGTCCGAGGTGCGCAAACTTGTCACTGCCATGCGCAGCCGCGACGACAACGCCAAGATCAAGGTGCTCGATGCTGCCTATTGGGTCAAAGGCTGCAGTTCCCTGGGGCGGCTGCGTTATGCGGTATTGGTCGGCATAGCAAAGAAGCGTCCCGCCAAGGGCGAGATCTGTCTTTTGGACATTAAGGAGGCTACCGCTGCGGCCGCGCCGCGCGCGCCCAACGCCCCAATGCCTCGCGATAATGCGGAGCGCGTGGTTCAGGGTGCGCGACATCTGGCCCCCAACCTGGGCGAACGCATGCTGGCGGCACGGCTGAATGATCGATCAGTGGTGATCCGCGAACTGCTACCTCAAGACCTCAAACTGGAAATCGAACAGCTCACACACACCGAGGCTATTGGTGCCGCCCGGTTTCTGGCGACCGTGGTCGGGGAAGCGCATGCGCGTCAGATGGATCGCGCCACGCGCCTGACCTGGCGCCGCGCCATGCAACAGAAACACACCAAGACGCTCGATGCGCCTTCGTGGTTCTGGTCCAGTGTTGTCGAGCTGGTGGCTACGCATGAGGCGGCCTATCTCGAGCATTGCCGGCGCTACCAGCCGACAGCCGCATGAAGATTCCCATGTGGTGGAAATTTTCCTGGGACATCGCGGCAGCCAATCTGGAAGCACAGCGTGTCATCGCGCTGCGCGTGATGAAGCTGGCCAAGGGTGGCCCCGCCGCACAGAAAGAAGCGCGCAAAATGGTCAATGAGAAAATGTTGGCATCGGTAGAGGCCGCGGCGACTTTGGCAAGCGGCGGATCTCCGGAGAAAGTGCTCGGCCGCTATCGCACCATCATGCGAGCCAATGCCAAGCGGCTAAGCGCGCGCAGGCGTCGGCGCGGCTCGTAGGATTTCTCTTTCATGCACGAGTGGCCTTGCGCCGAAGCCTGCATAGGGACGAACAACAATTTGAATGTCCCAGCCGTTTAACGGCCTCGTAATTCTAATAGCCGAATTTGGATGTTTAAGCCCATTGTGCTCGCGTGTTTGGCGATTAGGTTTTTCCGAGATTTCGAGAGATAGTGTAGAGCACGTCAGAAAGGCAGCCGCCATGAGATTGCTCGAAATTGTGATCGCTTTGGTTCTCGGCGCAATCGCGCTATTTATTTTCCACGTCATAGGCGTGATTATAAAAATCGCCTTTATTGCAGGTTTGGTTGTGGCGATTGTGGCCTATCTGATAGTCCGAGCCATACGCCAGATGTTCAGTGGGGGTTCCTGAACGCCTCGCACTCCGTTTCAACGCGATCGATCGTGCAGAAACACTAACATCTATTCCCTGGGCATTGCTGTCTCTGATTACGCCAACCCGCCTAGACCCACGTTGAACGCCGTGAATACATGATTGCTGGACCGCCTATCTGGAACTCATAAATTGTATATACGTTACCGGATGGAACGCGCACATTGGACGTCCCATGGCGAGCAGGAAGCTTTCGACTTACCGCGCCAAGCGGGATTTCAAGAAGACCGGCGAACCGAGCGGGCAGAGCAAGATCGCCGCATCGGAAAACCTCCGTTTCGTGATCCAGAAGCACGCGGCTACGCGGCTGCATTACGATTTTCGGCTGGAGCTGGACGGCGTTTTCAAATCCTGGGCGGTGACGCGGGGGCCATCGCTCGATCCCCACGAAAAGCGGTTAGCCGTGGAAGTGGAAGACCATCCGCTGGATTACGGCGATTTCGAAGGCACCATTCCCAAGGGCCAATATGGCGGCGGCACCGTCATGCTATGGGACCGGGGCTTTTGGCAGAAAGAAGGACGTAAACCGGCAGACGCACAATTGAAGTCCGGCGAGCTGAAATTCGTGGTCGCGGGCGAAAAGCTCAAAGGCAGTTTCGTCCTTGTGCGAATGCGAAACGACAAATATGGCGGCAAGCGGAAGAATTGGCTTCTGATCAAGCATCATGACGATTTCGCGCGCGACGGTGAAGGAATTCTGAAACAAGATCGCTCCGTCGCGTCGGGCCGCACGACGGAGCTGATCGCGACGGGAAAGGGACGCAAACCAAAACCGTTCATGCTGGCCAAATCCGGCGCTGCGGACGCCGTGTGGCAATCGGATCGCGATGCCGCCGTGGAACCGCGCGAGAAGAAAAAGAAAACCGCCTCACTCAAAACCGACGGTCGGGCGAAATCCATTAAAGCAAAACCGCTTGCACATCTGCCGCGTTTCATCGAGCCGCAGCTTTGCACGCTCGAAGACCGGCCGCCCGCCGGTGCAAACTGGATTCATGAAATCAAATTCGACGGTTATCGCGTGCAGATGCGCTCGCAAGACGGCGAAGTCATTTTGCGAACCCGCAAAGGCCTGGACTGGACGGACAAATTCCGGGCAATTGCCGATGTGGCGAAGGACATGCCCGATGCCATCATCGACGGCGAAATCGTAGCGCTCGATCACAACGGCGCGCCGGACTTCGCCGCGTTGCAGGCGGCTCTGTCGAAAGGCGAAAGTAAGAACCTCATTTTCTTCGTATTCGATCTTCTCGCCCTTGAAAACGAGGATTTGCGGTCCGCGCCTTTGTCGGAACGCAAAGCCCGTTTGCAACGGCTTCTGGCGGGGCGCAAATCGGCCGCGCAAATCCGCTATATGGAGCATTTCACCACCGGCGGCGACGCGATATTGAAATCCGCGTGCCGCATGTCGCTGGAAGGCATCGTGTCCAAGCGTCTCGACGATCCTTACCGTTCAGGACGCACGAAAAGCTGGATCAAATCGAAATGCCGCGCCGGACACGAGGTGGTGATCGGCGGTTGGGCCGATACATCGGGGCAATTCCGCTCGCTGCTCGTTGGCGTTCACCGGGGCAAGCATCTCGTTTACACAGGCCGCGTCGGCACGGGATATGGTCAGGCAAAAGTCGGGCCGTTGATGAAACGCCTCGAAAGCGTTGCGTCGAATAAAAATCCGTTCAGCGGCGTGAACGCGCCGCGCGAGGCGTGCAATATCCATTGGGTCAAACCGCTACTCGTCGCGGAAATCGAATTCGCGGGATGGACGGAGGACGGCATGGTCCGGCAGGCAGCGTTCAAAGGATTGCGCGGTGACAAGCCAGCAGCCGAAGTGGAAGCGGAAAAACCGGCATCGCCGAAGAAAACACCACTCGCAAAGCCCGCCAGGGCAAAATCCGGCAATTTCGTCGTCATGGGTGTCGCGATCTCGCATCCTGACAAGGCGTTGTGGCCTGACGACGGCGCGGGCGATGCGGTCACCAAAGTCGATCTTGCGCGCTATTTCGAGAAGACCGGTTCATGGTTGATTGATCATATCAGGGGACGGCCCTGCTCCATCGTCCGCGCGCCGGATGGCATCGGCGGCGAACATTTCTTCCAGCGCCATGCCATGCCCGGCACATCGAACCTTCTCGAACTCGTCACCGTGTCGGGTGACCGTAAACCCTATCTGCAGATCGATCGCGTGGAGGGTTTGATCGCCATTGCGCAGATCGGTGGCGTGGAATTGCATCCGTGGAATTGCGAACCCGGCCAGCCCGATGTGCCCGGCCGCCTGGTCTTTGATCTCGATCCCGCGCCGGATGTGAAGTTCGAACGCGTGATCGACGCCGCCAAGGAAATCCGGGATCGCCTTCACGATCTCGGTCTCGTCGCGTTTTGCAAGACGACGGGCGGCAAAGGCCTGCATGTCGTCACGCCGCTTTCGGTTCCGAAGAAAGACCGTCTCGGTTGGCCGCAAGCCAAAATGTTTGCACACGAGATCTGTACGCGGATGGAAGCCGATACTCCCAAGCTCTATGTTCTCAACATGGCGAAGAACAAACGCGGCGGCCGCATCTTCCTCGATTATCTCCGCAACGACCGCATAGCGACGGCGGTGGCCCCTCTCTCGCCCCGTGCGCGCGATGGCGCGCCGGTGTCGACGCCGCTGGCATGGAGCCAGGTAAAGGCGGGACTCGATCCCAAACGGTTCACAATCTCAACCGCGCCGGCGCTCATCGCAAAAAGCAAGGCGTGGAAGGATTATTGCAAATCCGAGCGGCCGTTGCGCGATGCGATTGCGCGCCTTGTAAAGAAGAAACGCTAGTCCTCAACGCGAGGCGCGTCGTTTCGGCTTATGCGCGCGCGCGGGCGCTGCGCGGCCCTTGCCTTTGAGGCTTTTCTGCAGCGCCGCCATAAGGTCGATGACGTTGGTGTCTTCAGGTTGCGGCGCGCTGACCAGTTTTTCGCCCTTCTCCTTGCGGCGGACCAATTCCCGCAATGCCGTTTCATAGCGATCCTTGAACGCCTCGGGTTCGAACGGGCCTTCCTGCTGCTCGATGATCTTCTGCGCGATCTCGATCATGCGCTTGTCGGGTTTTATATTGGGAATATCCCGAAAAGCGTGCACGGGATTGAGAACTTCGTCATGGGTTCGCAGCGTATAGGCGATAAGCCCTTTTCCCCGAGGCTCGATCGCCACAAGGCGTTCGCGCGTGTGCATGACCACACGGCCGAGTGCAATGCGGCCCGCATCTTCCATCGCATCGCGGATAACAGTGTAGGCGTCAATACCGCTATCGCCGTCGGGCACCAGGAAATAGGGATCGTTCCAGAACAGACGATCTATCGTTTCGGCATCGACGAACCGCTCGATCTCCAGCGTGTGCGTGGATTCGAGCTTCACCTCGTCCAACTCGTCCTCGGTGACGATGACATACTCGTCCTTCGACACTTCATAGCCCTTGACGAGATCGGAACGCTCCACCGGCCCCGTGTCGGGATCGGTCGGCACCATGCGGATACGGTTATTGGTATCGGGATTGAGCAGATGGAAAGAAACGTCGTTTGCCTTGGTCGTGGCGTTGATCAGCGCCACCGGACAACTCACCAGCGAAAGACGCAAATGCCCTTGCCATGCGGGCCGGTGGCCGATCCGGCGAGACGCGCCCGCGCTGTCAGCGGATTTGGCTCTTGCTATCTTGGGTTTTTTCTTTCTCGCGGCCATCTTGCGCTCCAGTTATCTTCCCCTTTCCGCATTGCGAAGAAGCTTGCCTTTCCAGCGGCTGATTCGTTCGAAAAAAGGCCCCGGTCACAGACCGGGCCTTCTCGTTTCGTATTGACGCGCTTTATTTCTTGTCCAATTGAGCGTCGAGCGACTGCGCCTTCGCCAGATGCTCCTTGATTGTCGGCAGCGTATCCGAGGCGAAATCTTTCAATTTGGCGTTATCGCCGTTCTTCGCGTAGCTCTCCATGAGAGAGACCGCATCCTTGTGGCCTTGCACCTGGTCGTCCATGTACGTTTTGTTGAAGTCATCATTGCTCTTGGACGCGAGGCTGTTGAGGTCGGCCGCTTGCGAAGTGCTGAGGAGTTCGTTGCTCTGATATTTGCCGTCGGAGCCGGGCGCCATCTTGGTCTCCAGGCTTTCCTTGCTGATGCCGCCAATTGCAACCAGCTTGTCGGTCGTCGCGGTATGATCCTTGATCATCATGCGGGCAAACCGCTTCACGGATTTGTCCGTCGCCTGTGTCAGAGCAAGCTTGCTTGAGACAATCTCGAACGCATCGCTGGACGTCGCCTTCTGACGGAACTGTTCCGCGTTTGGCGTACCCATTCCTATAACTTCTGTCGCCGAAGCCCCGGTTGCCGAAATGATGAAAAGAGCAGCTATGCTGCCGGCCAGTAACGTTTTCATATGATTCTCCCTGAAAAATACCCGTTTCCCTACCGCATAATGCGACTGCTATAGAAAAGTTCCGATAATCGCGCCTAGACTGAGGCTCGATCTCCGACGACAACGCGAATTGCGCGTTGCAGGAGCCTTGGCGGAGCATCTGCGGCGGGTTACATCGCCGCCGCGGCCACGATGACTTCCGCCACCGCATTGTGGCTGCACGCCGACGAGCGCGCCGATTTCAACGCGTTGGAAAAGCTTTTCAGCGTTCCGGTCTCGAAGGCGGTAAGGACGGCCGGATGCACATAGCTCTTGCGGCAAACCGCAGGCGTATTTTCAAGAGATTGCGCCGCCTCCGAGAGGGCCTGCGTGATCTGTCTCTTGCGGCCGGTTACGGTTGCGGCGGGCTCGACGGAAGCCAGAGATTCCAGCACTTCGGCAGTCGCGCACAATGTCCGGAAATCTTTCAGGGTGGTCTCGCACCCCGCAATCTCGCGCAGGTAAGCATTCACATCGTGGGACGTGATCGCGCGGATGTCGCCGGCCACGTCCTGGAATTGAAAGAGCCGCCGACCCGGCAATTTGGCCAAACAGCCGATCATCTGGCAAAGGCGGGCATGTCGAAATTCCTTATGTACCTGCTTGCCGCCTTTGGCGCGGAACCGCAAGGTTACCCGATCGCCCTCGCAGCGCACGTTGGATTTGAGGAGCGTCGTTGCGCCCCTTGTCTTGTGTTCCTGGGCATATTCTTCGTTGCCGGCACGAATAGCCGTGGTGGCCACAAGCTCAATCACCACGGCAAGAGCAAATTCCCGGTTCGGAACGCCTTCATTCAGCACCGATGAAATCGCGCGCCGGATGCGCGGCAGGCACTCGATTAAATTCATCAATCGTTGTGCCTTGCGTATCTCCCGAACTTTTTCCCAATCGGGATGGTATCGGTATTGAAGCCGTCCGGCAGAATCCCGACCTACGGCCTGTAGGTGCGCTTTAGGGTCGCTGGCATAGAGAACGTCTTCATAGGCCGGAGGAACGGCCAGCCCCTTTAGACGCGCGATAACTCTCTGATCCGAAAGGCCTCGGTTACGGGAATTGTAATATTCCCATCCTTCCCCTGCCCGTTTCCGGCGGATGGTCAAGGCTTTGGGGCTTAAGATATGAAGCCCCAGCTTTCTCGCCAACGTTTTGGTGGGCACAGGTTCCATCACAGCGCAACGCTCGGCTGGAACATTTGGTTTCGAATGACCTCAGCATAGACCGGAGAATTATTCCCGCTTATCCGACCGATTTGCTTTTTGTTGCCATTGTTCTTCTCCTGAAATCCGTTGATTGATGGTTACATATTCGAGCGCGTTGCCTGCAGGGATTCACGATCGTCCTCGATCCGCGCGGAGATGGCCGCAAAAATCGCCACGATAGCGCCGAACAGAAGCGAGAAAGCGATCCACAGGCTTGCGTAGCTGGCAGCTTTGCGCGCAGCGTCGGCTGCCTGCCGCGTTTTGTTTTGAATATCGGCCTGCATTCCGTCGATACGATCTGCCGCCGCGCCGCTGGAAATTTGTGCGTTTTGGCTGACCAACGCCACAAGCCGCTCGTGATCGTCGGCAGAAAGCTGTTCGCCCCGTGCGAAGCTTACGTCCAGGATACGGGTTGCTTCCGCGCGCGCCGCCTTGTCATCGACGGCGGTGCCGCCAGAAACATTCTGCGTTGCGTCAGTGGAGGCGGGAGCAGATGCCGTCTGATCTGATGGCGTCGTATCATTTGCCGAAGCCTGTGCCGCAGGCCCGGGACGAAATAATTTGTCGACCAGATAGTTCATGGGCGTCGGCGCATCGGCCGTGTGGCTCGAAGACGCCCCATACATCGCAGCCATGTTGCCGCCCGTGTTCGCCGCGGTGAGTCCGGCGACGGCGACCAGGATCAAGGTTGCGACAACCGTCAGCGCCCATACCGATAATCCGTGTGCGGCTGCACGAAAGTCCTCCTGAATTCTGCTTTCAACGAGCGGGCCGAGAAAGCGCCCGGCAAGATGTCCCCCAACAGCAAAGGCGAACGCCTGCGCGGCAAAGAAGTAAATCGCGCCTCCGGTGACGAAGGCCGTTGTGGACGGCCCGGTGTGAGCCACTGGATTGACAAGCAATAGACCTACGCCGGATCCCAGCGTGAAAAGAAAGAAGGTGATGGCCGTGGCGACAAAGGCGCCTGCAAAAACCAAAGCCCAAGAAAATCGGTAACCCGCATTTTCTTCACGTTCCTGCGTAATGACGACCGTTTCGGCCATGTGAGCCTCCCATAGTTTTTTGTTCGTAGCTGTGAACCCGATATGCGGATCTCAGGCGTGACCCACCAGCAGCCAGATGATGATGATGATCGGAATAGGAATCCCGATCAGCCAGAGAAGTAATGAGCGCATGTGTTCCACCCGCGTTGAGTCGCATGCTTAACGCCAGCGAAGGTTGAAAGTTCCAGCCTAAGAGGATCAGTCGGCGCGGCAGCCGTTGCGGGGGCTATGCACGTCGGGGCGAACTGAAAGCTTTCTGCTTGTCGCCAAGAGAGGCTTCAAAAAGACCGGCAAGCCTGGCGGCTAACGCAATATTGCTGCGTCCTAAAGATTTCTTTTCGTCATCCACAAACACACCGCCGACAAGCCTCACTTCGGGTTTCGCCTAGAATCTAGCCGTATTTCTAAGTCATGTTCGGCGATGCAGGCCACTCACTCGATACCCGCCCGTTCCAGCATACGTTCCAATGTCTGCAGTTCATCGGCTTCCCGCGCGGGCTTGTCCCATCGCAGGCGGTTGATGCGCGGGAATCGCATGGCGACGCCCGATTTGTGCCGCGTCGAGCGCTGCAACCCTTCAAACGCGATTTCCATGACCAGCCCAAAATCGCGGTCGGCGCGCACCGACCGCACCGGCCCGAAGCGTTCCACCGTGTTGTCGCGCACGAATTTGTCGATCTGCTTCAATTCTTCGTCTGTGAAGCCGAAATAGGCTTTGCCCACCGGCGTCAGCGCATGTTTGCCGTCCTCGTCCTCACGCCAGACGCCGAACGTGTAGTCCGAATAGAAACTCGAGCGCTTGCCGTGACCGCGCTGAGCGTACATCAACACCGCGTCGATCAGAAACGGATCGCGCTTCCATTTGAACCATGGTCCCTTGGGACGCCCTGCTTCGTAAATCGAATCCCACCGTTTGAGCATAAGCCCTTCGGCAATCTGCGGATCGCCTTGCGGCGGTGCCACCCGCAAGGCGCGCAATTCTTCCCACGTCTCGAACATTTGCAGCGGCGAAAGATCGATGCGGGGCGAAGCTGCGTTGCCGACAAACAATTCGAGCCGGGTGCGGCGCTGTTTGAATGTCAGATGGCGGATGTCGGCTTCCCCGTCGAGCAACAGATCGTAGGCACGAATGGACGCCGGATATTTCGCCAGCAGTTTCGCATCGGTCGTTTTTCGATTGAGCCTTTGCTGCAGATCGCCGAACGGCGCCACATGGTTATCGCGCATCACCAGAAGCTCGCCGTCGATGACGCCTTCGAAGCTCATCGCCTCCAGCACGTCCGGGAAGGAATGCGAAATGTCGTCGGCGGTGCGTGTGTAGAGACGGCGCTTGCCACGTTCGTTTACCGCCTGCACGCGGATGCCGTCCCATTTCCATTCCGCGGCATAATCGGCGGGATCGAGTTTGGCGAAATCGACTTCTTCATCGATCGCCTGCGCCAGCATGACGGGACGAAAACGGCCCGGCGCATCGGGCGAAGGTTTTTCGCTGCGCTTTTCCAGCCACGCGAACAAATCTTCGTAAGGCGGCGATTGGGTGTGCCAAACTTCTTCCACCTCGGTCACGGCGACATCGCCCATATCGGCGACCGCCTGTTTGGCCAGGCGCGCGGAAACGCCAACGCGCAAACCACCCGTGACGAGTTTCAAAAGCGCCCAGCGTTCATTCGCGTCGAGGGCATCGAGCCAGCCTTCCAGAAGCCCCTGCACCTGCGTGCGCGACGCCGTGCGCAACGCTTCGATCACTTCGGAAAATTCCGGCTCGCGATTGGCGCCGTGTTTTGTGGGCCAGACCAGCGCAACGGTTTCCGCAAGATCGCCGACATAATCATAGGAGAGGCGAAACAATTCCGGATCGCAGCGCGCTTCCACGGCCTTGCGGATGAGAGCGGGCTTCGCAACCGAGAACGACAATGTGCCCGTCAATGCCGCGAGCGCCGAGCCGCGTTCGGGATCCGGCGCCTCGCGCAGATAATCGCGCATCAGAGTGAGCTTCGCATTGCGCGAGGGCGTGAAGGAAAGACGGTCCAAAAGATTCGCAAACGCCCGCATCAGATTTCTTCTTCGTCTTCGTAACCGACAAGCGAAAGCGCGCGAGCGCGTATGCCTCCCAGTTCCGCCCAGCGTAACAGCGCTTCTTCCTCGCCATGCGTGACCCAAAGTTCGCAAGGCTGGAGTTCTTTTATGGTTGTCGTCAGTTCATCCCAATCGGCGTGATCGGAAATGACCAGCGGCAATTCCACGCCGCGTTGACGGGCTCGGGCGCGCACGCTCATCCAGCCCGAGGCAAAGGCCGGTACGGGATCTGGAAAACGGCGCGCCCAACGATCCGCTATCGCGGATGGCGGCGCGATGATTATAGCGCCTTCGAAATCTTTCTTGCGTTCGGTGGTAGCGGGCGCCAGAGGGCCAAGCCCGACACCGAAGGATTCATACAACGCATTCAATCGATCCATCGCGCCATGCATATAGATGGTTCGGTCATAACCGGCTTCGCGCAAGAGGCAGACGATGCGTTGCGCCTTGCCGAGCGAATAAGCGCCCACGAGATGCGCGCGTTCGGGAAATTGCGCCACGGATTTGAGCAATTTTCCCACCTCGCCCCGATCGTCGGGGTGGCGAAACACCGGCAATCCGAAGGTCGCTTCCGACACGAAGACATCGCATGGAACGGGCGTGAACGGCGTGCATGTGGGATCGCGGCGGCGCTTATAATCACCGGAGACAACGATCTTGCAATCCTTCCAGTGCACGGCCGCCTGCGCCGATCCCAGAATATGACCCGCCGGATGCAGCACGATCTCCACCCCGTTGTGCATGATCGGCATGCCATAGGCGGCAGTCTGCGTTTCGCCCGCGAAGCCCGCGCCATAACGTGCCTCCATGATGGCGAGCGTTTCGGCGGTGGCGAGCACCGCGCCATGACCCGAACGGGCGTGATCCGAATGACCGTGGGTGATGATTGCGCGCGCCACAGGACGCACAGGATCGATATAAAAATCTCCCGGAGGGCAATAGAGGCCCGCTTGCGTCGGACACAGGAGCGTTTCCGGTTTTATCATCTCGTCAATGTGGTTCGCTTCGGTCTTATGTCTCACGGAGACTTTCGAAGTTTATCGGAGTTTTAGCCGAGCGGCTTAACGGCTTTGTGAGATGGCTTCCTCACCGGTGCTTGCACGTGGGCGGCCTGTCCGCTCAATGCTACGCAATCCGCATCCTTCGCAAGTCCAGGATCGACGAACGGCAGAAGTGCAGCGATAGGGCTGAGAAATCCCAACGCGACGGCGATACCGCCCTGCGCCGCCGCAGAGCCCGCATTCACGCCAACCGCAGGATGGGAAAGCGAGCCACTGATCGTGATAGGCGCCCGGACGCGGCCGAGACGAAATTCCTTCGGCTTGCCGGATATCGACATATTCAATGTTTCGTTGCCCAGATCGATGCGGCCCGAGCCCTGTATCAGGACCGGATCGGTGTCCATGACGAATTGTTGCGCGTTCAGGATGCCGCCATGCGCATCGAAATGAACGACCGCGCATCGCAATCCGGTATCGCTTTTGTCGTTGGCCAGCAACAGACCCAAGCCGTTCAGCAGATCGATACCCGTAAGCTCCGCGAAAGATTTGCGGAATTTTCCGGCGGGAACTACCAGCGTAACCGCACCGCTGGCCGTGGACGCGACTTTATGAACGCTGTTGCCGCTGCCGTGCAATTGCGCGTGGGCCGCCAGCACACCTTCGATCGGCGGAGGAGTGCCGCCGACAAATTGTTCCAGGCGAATATCGCTCAGGCGCGCATCGATATCCGTTTCCGGAATGTCCTTTCGCGCATCGAGATTGACCGATCCGGTAAGTTTGCCGCGGGTGAAGTCAAATGCAATTGGATTGAGTTTCATAACGCCGTTGCCGAGTACGACATGGACATGAAGCGCGCGCAGGGGAAAGTCGCGCGATTTGATCGTGTCTGCATCATATTGAACATCGGCATTCATCTGGCGAATACGTTCGATGTGCATCGGCGTGTCCGGCAACAAATATTTCGATCGCGCGGCGTGGGTGCCGGATGAAGGCACACCGAACAAAGGTCCCAGATCGTCGAAGCTAAGTTTGTGCGACCTCAATGTCGCGCGAACGAAGGGCGAAGCATTTGACGTTTCCACGGCCAGGTCGCCATGCAGATCCGTATCGCCGACAATGCCCGTAAATTTGGTGAAGCGGTACACGGCACCATCGCGCACCAATGTTCCCGAAAGCTGATATCGTGGCGTTCCTGGAAATGCGAGCCCCGTTAGATAATAGAGATCGGATAGCGTGGGACCTGAGAATGTCGTTTCCGCCGAGAACTGTCCCAAGTGAAACGGTTTGGAAATCTCGCCATCGGCTGCGACATGCGTCTCTCCGGAATGAACATCCGCGGTGAACCTGTAAGGCTTAGTTTCGTTGACATTTATCAGTGGCCCGCCGCGAACTTCCGCTGTGAATTTCTTGCCGTTAAGTGTGCCGTTCCCCACCAGTTCAAAAGCGCTGGCGCCTCCGTCGGCGTATTCCTGCGACGACACCGTGCCCGCAAACACCATTTTGCGCAGGCGATCGTCTATATTTACCCGACCGTTCTGCACGATGAAGCGATTGATGGGGGGAATCTTCCAGCCCTTATTCGAATTCCCGAAATCCCAGTTCGTGCGCCGCTGCGTATCGCGCACGACCATAATGCTCGCATTGTCGATTTGCACGAAAGGCAGAATCAAATGGCCGGTAATGAATGGCCAGAGCCGGAACGAAAACGCGAGATGCCCTACATCGGCGGCAAGCGGCCTACCCACCCAAGCCGGATTGACGACTTGAAGGCCGGAAACGGAAACAAGCGGCGTCCAGCTGAACAAATGAACTTTGAGATCGCCGGCGATGCGAACTTCACGACCCAGCCGATGGGACGCATAACGCGCCACCGGTCCGCGCATCGTGTTCCAGTCCAGAAAATACAGCCAGAGAAAGCCACCCACCAAAAGCACGACAAGCGTAATGGTGCTCCACCGGAAGAACTTGACCCGGGACCAAGTTGTCTGAGCCAAACCACGGCGCGCCCAGTTTCCGGCGCGCGCAAGGCTGCCGCGCGCCCTCTGGAGCACGCTTTCAAGGCCTGTTCTGGGTTCCATCGTATCGGGCGTCATCTCTGACCTCGACGTATCTTGATGCGAGAACGCTCCTGCGGCCAATGAGGTGCCTGCGAAATTTGGAAACATGTCGAGGTATTGCGCGTTGCCTCCTTGGGGAATGATTGCGCAAAAAATGTTCAAGCCGATATGGCATCTCATCCGCCAGGCCATCGATGCTTATATGCACGATGAAGCCCTGACGCGCGGGGCTGCGATCTCTTTTTATGCCGTGACCGCGATCGCGCCGATTCTGTACATCGCCGTTACGATTGCAGGATTGGCCTTCGGGCGGGCGGCGGCGCGCGATACCATAACGTCCGAGTTGGGCCACATGATGAGTCGCGAGAGCGTCGGCATCCTGCAATTGGCGATCCGCAATGCACGAGGAACCTCCACGGGAATCATCGGGGGCATTGTGGGTATCGTGTTTCTCGTCGTGACGGCTTCAGGCGTATTCGGCGAAATGGAAGACGCATTGAATGCGATCTGGCGGGCGCCGCGGAAAGAGGCCGTTCTGCTCCGCTTGTTGCGCGGGCGCGCGGTAAGCCTTCTGCTCGTGATCGGTTTGGGGTTTTTCCTCCTCATATCCATGGGTTTTACTGCGATCATCACAGCGGCGGGCCATTATCTCAGCTTGAACACGGGCTTCAGCCGGTCCGGGTTTGCGCTTCTGAACCTTATAGTTTCATTTTTGCTGATGTCAGGTCTGTTCGCCGCGATCTACAAAATCATGCCGAACAAAAATCTGGAATGGCACGACGTTATCGCGGGTGCGCTCGTAACTGCATTGCTGTTTGAAGCCGGTCAGTTCCTTCTTGGCTATTACCTGGGAAGCAGCGCCATTGCAGCGCCCTATGGCGCGGCAGGCGGGCTAATCGTGCTGCTCGTGTGGGTCTACTATTCCGCGCAAGTTTTTCTGCTGGGCGCGGAATTCACCAAAGTCTACGCCTGCCGCTATGGCAGCCAGCAGAGTGCAGCGGTATCGGATTAAAGCGAAGACTTTCGCGACTTCTTTTTTGCTCCCTTGCGGGCAGCGCGGTGTGACTTGGCGCGATCTTCAGGAAGCCTGTCTTCCATGGGAATGATGTCGCCATGCGCATCGCGTTCGATGCCGGGGTGAGCGGGATACTTTTGGCGCATGGCGCCTTTTTTTGTTTTGCCAGTCATAATCTCTCCGTATCAGCCCAACGATTCAGCTTGCCAACGGCTAACAGTTTCGGAGGTTCCCTAGCGCTCGCGGCACCCTTAAGCGGAACAAAGGCTAATTTCGTACATTGTTCTGCCTTCCAGTGAACCATTGCGCGCGGCACGGGTTACGTAAGAATGACAAACGAAACCTACAAGCCAACGATACTCGTCGTGGAAGACGAATCCATCGTGCGCATGCTCGCCGTAAGCGTATTTGAGGACGAAGGATTTGAAGTCGTCGAAGCCGCAAACGGGAAGCAGGCGCTCGGCGTGCTGCTCAACCACCCCGAAATATGCGTGTTGTTCACGGATATTAACATGCCGGGCGAATTGGACGGATTCGACCTTGCTCGCAAGATCCATGCACAGCGTCCCGACATTCGCCTCGTACTGACTTCGGGAAAGGTTGCGATAAGTGACATAGACATCCCGGAAGGGGGTGTATTCATATCCAAGCCCTATTCGCCAGACGCGGTTGCTCGTCTCGTTTCGCGAATTTTGAACTAATGACTTACACGCGATTTACGGCGGCGCATTCAAGCCGTGATAAGGGCCTATCAACAAGCTCTGGAAACCGCGTAGGACGCGACGGACATAAAAGCTGACGAAATTCAACTATTGGACGTTAGTCTTCGGCCGGTTCCGGATTTTGTTGCCAACAATGGAATTTCATCGACATCAAAGGGCTTGTGAAGGAACTGAATCCCTGCATTCGAAATGTTTTCCCTCGTCCTCGCGGGCATACTTGCGTTTGCAGATTGCGGTAGTTTCGTGACGATAAAGCACTTCAGCTATTCCCCTATAAACCTCGCCGTCGCGGCTGGAACGACCACGTCCTGGAAAAATCTCGACGGAGAAATTCACACGGTGGTGAGCGTCGATGGAACATTCCGCTCGCGGGCACTGAACCAGAACGACACCTTTTTCTCCAAGTTCAACAAGTCCGGGACTTACAAATATGTTCGCTCCGTTCATCCCAAGATGACGGCAACGATCATGGTCAAGTGAATTGTATGCGTGCCCCTCGCTTCGACTAGCGCGCAAGCGGAAGTTCCGTTTTATCCTTCAAAAAGCACATAAAGATGCGTGGGTTTTGGCACCCGTGCTGCTCTAACGCGCGTTGGCGGAACACAGCATCGGGTAGCCCTCGTCCGGCCGTACATGGCCGCCTATACGTGACGCCAGGGTGTCCACGTCCATACTGGACGTGCCGAACGTTCCCGGTCCCGACCACCTTCCACTGCCGCGAACCAAGCCGCGGTAGCACCTAAGAGCAACGCAGCGGCGAGAGCGAATGCTTCGATCACTGTACTTGCACGCGCCCGCGCGATGGACCGTTTTGCTCGACCGACCGCGTCGCTTACGCGCTGGTCGGCGGCGGGCTGACTGATACCGGTGCGATTCGCGACCATGGTGCCGAGATAGTCGCGGTCCTCATTGGTAAGGCCGCTATGTCCCGAGACGGTGAGCAGGATTCGAGAAGCCTCGGAGCGCCGATAGGACAGATCGGCGTCCGCAAGCCGGTGGTCCGAGCGAAAGAGTCGGTCGAGTTCATCAGCCAAAAGGCCTTCGCCCGCGGACGAAGATGCCAATGCGGTATTTCCAGGTCTGGACGGCACGAATGCATTCGCCGTTGCCAGAGCCAAAACCGCTCCGATGAGTATAGCCAGGCCCCACGTCACAAGCCCGTGCAGACCGTCGGCAAATTCAACGTCGTCTATAGTCGCGACATCGGCAGCGGTATGCATCCGCCCTGCGATGTAACCGCCGAGCCCAAAGCTGGCTAGCGCCACGAAGACAAGATAAACGCCCGATAGAATCCATAAACTCAACGACGCATCGCGCCAGGTGGAGGCTGTTGAGGCGATAGACAATCCGAGCGCAGACGCAAAACTCAAGCACCAGCGATTATGGCAGGCCAGCGAATGCGGGGCTTCGTGGAGGTCGCAGCTATGGAGCTGCCTGGCTCAACCAATTCCATGGTATCCCTCGTGTGTTTAATGCATGCCGAAGAAGGACAGGACCGCGATAACCACGACGACCAGCCCAACCAGATAAATAAGACCGCTCATTTCGAATTCTCCCTACGTAAAGCGCGTGATGCTGCGGGTACAACGAGACGGAGTGAGATAAGTTCCGCGCGGCCAACACCCAGAGCCTCTGCCCTTCCCGATTGCGCCTGCCACGCCCAATTCGCGGTCTCGAAAAATGCGTTTCCTCACAAGGGCATAGTGCGGGAAAGCCGGTTCCTGACTGATAAACTGCCATCCTCAGCCTGTTTGCGGTCGCGCTTGGGTATAGCTCTAAAGCGGCGGCACGGCGGCGGCGGAACGACCGCCGTGGTTCGTATTGTGCGTTCGTGGCATGGATTGTTCACATGCCATCAAAGCCGTTTTGTGACGTCATTAAACGTCCCAAAGGATCTCAGCGCGTCGATCCAGAATGTTGCGATGAGAAGGCCGCCGATCACATCCGTCGGATAGTGAAAGCCCAAGTAGATTCGTGACAACCCTATGGCGGTCACCAGTACCACGACCGTTGCCCAGACTATTGCGCGCGATAATCCGTTTCGGAAGCTTGCCGCGAGAATGCAAACCAGTGCTCCATAAAAACAGCATGAAAAAAGCATATGCCCGCTGGGAAAGCTGTAGGACTCCGGGGCGGTTCCAAAGAACGGTTCGGGGCGCACGCGGTGGAAGCTGTATTTCAAGACATTGTCGAGCACGACCGCGCCTCCCATTGCCCAAGCCAATACAATCTTGGGTCGAGGGCGTCCGACAATCCAGAAACCCACCAGAGCAATTGCGAATAAAATGGCGAGAACTGCTACCGAGCCGAGCAGACTGACACCATATGCAAGCATCGTGAGCGATGGGGACGCCCAACGATGAATGCCCGACAGAAAAAAATTGTCGAAAGGCATCGTCGCTCCGGAAGACATTGCGGCCGCCAGGCAAACAAACAGAAACAGGCAAATGGATGCGGAAACGCCGTGCACCCATCGCGCCCGCCCGACGGTCATAATTCTCTCGATGCGAACTCACTTGGCACGCGCGACCAGCCATCTTGCGCAAGCTGAAACCGTTCGGTCCGCGATACCGCGAATGAGCCATGATCATCATCCCATGTCAGACAATCGATCGCGATTTGCGGCCGGTCGATTCGAATGAGATTCCACGAATTCTGTTCTCCGCGGCGGCGCGATGATGTCGCGGTTCCGGCCTGAACCATAAGGGCCGAATAGCCCGGAATCTTGTACCGCACAGCGCTTTCGCCGGTGCGGCTAGCGTGGAGATGCCCTGCGAGAATCATATCGACCCGGCAACGGGCAAAGCCGGCCATCGCCATGTCGGCGCGACCGACCAGATTGTCAGCGTTTTCTGCGTCGGCAGTATCGAAAGGATGGTGGGTGACGATGATGCGTGTGAGATCCCCGGCTCCTACCTCAAGACGGGCGCAGCTGCGTACGACTTGCCCACGGTTGATACGTCCGTTTTTGAAGGTCAGCGAGCGGGCAGTGTTGATGCCCAGAACGGCGATCTCCTCGTCAGCGTAAAAAGGCTCCAAATTGTCGCTGATATATCGCCGGAATTT
>Ga0208480_1000262_pt1 | contig 20187 bp, 20 predicted proteins | sample NGESurshal092012_4_FD_184485 | JGI IMG/M metagenome (GOLD analysis project Ga0208480, IMG submission 184485) | Arctic peat soil microbial communities from Barrow, Alaska - NGEE Surface sample F53-1 shallow-092012 (SPAdes) | ecosystem: Environmental > Terrestrial > Soil > Wetlands > Peat ... | reverse complement strand
GTAGACCGGGCCGACCTCGGTCTTGAAGGGGAGGTTCCCGGAGATCAGGACGACCGAGCCGAACTCGCCGATCGCGCGGGCGAAGCTGAGCGCGGCTCCGGAGATGATCGCGGGGGCGAGGTTGGGGAGGACGATCCGGCGGAACACGGCGAACGGTCGGGCGCCGAGCGAGGCGGCGGCCTCCTCCATCGACTGGTCGAGCTCGAGCAGGACGGGCTGGACGGAGCGCACGACGAACGGGAGGGTGACGAAGAGCAGGGCGAGGACGATCGCCGCGCGGGTGAAGCTGACGTCGATCCCGACGGGGCCGCCCTTGCCGTAGAGGGCGAGCAGGACGACGCCGGCGACGATCGTCGGGAGGGCGAAGGGGAGGTCGATCACGGCGTTGACCAAGCGCCGGCCGGGGAAGTCGTCGCGGACGAGGATCCAGGCGATCACGGTGCCGAAGAAGGCGTTGATCGCGACGACGATCAGGGAAAGGACGACCGTCAGGCGGATCGAGGCGATCGCCTCGGGGGCGGTCACCTCGCGCCAGAAGGCGCCGAGGCCGCCGTCGGTCGAGCGGGCGAGCACCGCGGCGAGGGGGAGGAGGACGACGAGCGAGAGGTAGATCGTGATCAGCCCGCGACCGAGCCCCGCGGCGCCGATCTGCGGCACCGTGGGGCTTGTGGGACGTCTTGGACGCCGGGGCGTCAAGACAGCGTGGCTACTTGCTTGTCGATACGCCAAGACTCTGCTCGATCTTGGTCACGATGCCGGTCGTCGGATCGTAGAACTGCTTGGTCACGGTCGGCCAGCCGCCGAGCGCGTCGATCGTGAACAGTCCGGGAGGCGTCGGGAACCGCCTGGCGGCGACCACTCCGGGGGTCACCGGGCGGTAGCCGTTGGCCGCCCAGATCGTCTGGCCCGCGGGTGAGAGGAGGTAGGCGACGAAAGCCTTGGCGGCCGGCGAGTCGCCGCGACTGGTGATCGCGATCGGGTTCTGGATCAGGATCGTCTGCTTGGGGATCACGTAGGAGATCGCCGAGCCCTTCTTCTGGTCGGCGATCGCCTCGCTCTCGTAGTCGATCAGGGCGTCGCCCTTGCCGGCGAGGAATGTCTGGAGGGCGTTGCGGGCGGACGTGTCCTGGCTTACGACATTGTGGAAGAGCGCCGTCAGGTAGGCGTCGGCCTGGGCCGGCGTCTTGCCCTCCTTGATCTCGCCGCCGTAGGCGGCGGCGATGTTCCAGCGGGCGCTGCCCGAGCTGAACGGGTTCGGCGTGAGGACTCCGACGCCGGGCTTGACGAGGTCGTCCCAGCCGGTGATGTGCTTGGGGTTGCCCTTGCGGACGATGATCACGGCGACCGAGTCGGTCACGAAGCCCTGGGTGGGCGTCTGGTCCCAGCTGCCGGGGACCAGGCCGGAGCCGACGAGCTTGGTGACGTCGGGCGCGAGCGAGAGGTTGACGACGCTGGCGGGAAGCCCGGCGGCGACCGCCCGACTCTGGTCGCCGGAGGCGCCGTAGGACTGGGTGAACGTGACGCCCTTGCCGGCGGGCGTCGCCTGGAAGGCTGGGATCAGCTGGGCGTAGGCGGCCTGGGGTGTCGAGTAGGCGACCAGGCTGACCTTCTTGGATGTGCTGGCGGATGACCCGCAGGCGGAGAGGGCGAGCGCCGAGGCGAGCACGACCAATGGAACCAGGCGCTTGTCTTTCATGTCCACTTTCTGTACGGGTTTTATGCGGATCGGAGTCGCAGCCTTGGGCCCTCAGCCGCAGTCAGCCGAGCAAATTACCAGAAAGCCGCTCGTGTTTCGCAGTTATGCCGCGGCACGGCGGGCAGGCGAGCTCTTCGCCGGGTTACTCGCGTCTGCGTAGCCGCGTTTGGCACGGACGTTCGTTCTGCCGCGGACCTGGAGTCAGGTATGCCTCAAGGCGATGGCGCCGGCCGCCGCCCGTCGAGGGCGTTGCCGGGTGGCGCGCCTACAGATCCCCGTGGCGTGTTCGGGCGCCGGTCGCGAGCCAGCACGACCTGCAGCTGCCCTACCGCGCGACACTCGATCCATTCGAGAACCTCGTGCTCAATATCGGCACCATCTCCCATCTTGCTCAGCCACGCGCCGTCGGCGGGTTGCCTGGCGACGTGAAGCGCGCCCAGAACATCCCCAAAGATCGCGATCTTCTCGACGAGTCGCTTCTTTTCGCGAGTCGGGTCTCCGGCGGACCGGGGTCCTTCAGATGAGGCCACGGTGGCGGCCCCACGCCAGCCATCTCTCGGCGGCGTCGGCCATCGTTTCTGCGCCTTCTGCGGGATTACTGCCCGTGAGCATTTCCAGCGCCCAATACCAGTGGTCAGGTCCCTGCTCGACAAGCCGCTCGAGGATGAGGGGCACCGCCCGCGGCCCGAGAGCGATGGTTCTCTGATACGCCCTGTTCATCGCCTTGCGCTCGACGAATGAGTAGGCCCAAGTCTCGTCCGCCCGTTGATCGGCGAGGCGCTGAAAGCTTGCACGGAGATCAGTCTCGTCGGCAGCCGCAATCGCGCCATGCAGGGCGTGAAGCCTAGGTGGCGCAACCGCCGCCCATGCCAGCCTGTCCGCGACGGCGAGATTGCCCTCATGTCCCCAGAGGTAAGTCGCGGTCGTGTATGGCGCGAGCTTCCCGCTCGCTCCCACTGGCATCGGTCCGGACGGCGACATCAGGCGCCCCCCGTACGCATAAGCCGCACACTTCAAGGATCGGTACGCGTACGCGCCACCAGGCCCGTACCCTGTCGGAGCCGGCGCGCGCCACGCCGGGAGATGAGAGCGGTGGTGGTGCTCCCCCGCGTCGCGCCAGATGAATTCGCGCCGACGCGCTACGTGCTTCGCGATGGTCGGACGACCAACACGTCTAGCGTCTTCGGATTCAGTCGGCGTCCGCATCCGCCGCCTCCCCCTTCAGATCGGTGACCTCGGCCTCGTAGTTCCAGTAGGCAAGCCTGCTCGACGACAGGAACTGCCGCGTAGATGCAGCCTTCTGCAACCCTCGGCCTATGACCTGCGTGAGCTCTAGGAGGTCGTCCTCGTCCATTGCGACAAGTCGAGGTCTTCCGAGCGAGCGACGCGCTCGGCCAGTTCGGATATCGACCACGCGGGCCACAGACGCTCCCGCGCGGCGATCAGCGAGAGCAAGGCCTCGACCAAACGGACCGCCTGTGCCTCCGAGACGTCCGGCACCGCCTGGCTCACAAGCTGCCCCAAGGAAGATGTCGCCAGCTGCGCCGTCGGCGTTCGAAGACCCGAACCGAACGCGGTCAACTGCTCAGGCGTGAGTCGCGAGAGCGTCTCAAGCGCCGGCCCGTAAGCCGACGGCACCGTAAAGCCCCTAGACGCCACGTGCCACCACGGCCTAGCGCAAGACCCCTAGGGACGGCTCCACGCAACTCCAAGGCAACTTGACCAAGCTCAGCTGAGCAGGCATTTCGCCGATCATCGTCGCACGCCCCGCGGTCGGTCCTGGGCTCGACAGACGGTTGAATCGGATTCCATGCCAGCCACCGCGGGGCAGCTTATCGAGCGACAATGGGAGGAATGCAAGCCGCCCGAGCAGGTGGGCCGTCCCGCCCATGTTTTCGACTGATTCTGTGCGGATGGACAGCGAGTCACACTATCCCCGGGCGGTCGGGCGGCAGATCGAAATACCAGTAAGCCGCCCGCCTTTCATGTGTTACGCTTGGGGTGCCCCGAGCCACCAGGAGGACTTCGATGGAGCCCAGCTCATCCACCGCCGCAAGGGGCTCGCTCTCAAGCCCCGAGATCCGCACCGACGTCCCGGGTCACGTGATCCCGATCCTCGAGCGGGAGTTCGACGACTTCGACACCGAATCGGCCAGGTTTCTCCGGGGTGACCTCGAAGAGGTCCAGTTCATCGGCTTCCGCCTCAAGCAGGGCGTCTACGGCCAGCGGCAGGCCGAGCGCCAGATGATCCGGATCAAGCTGCCGTTCGGCGGGGTCAACCCCGACCAGATGGACACGCTGGCCGACGTCGTGGAGCGGTGGGTCCCGCTGCGCAAGGGCCACATCACGACGCGCCAGAACTTCCAGCTCCACCACGTCCCCCTGCCCGACGCGGCCGCCCTGATCCGGGAGATCTCGGCGACCGGCCTGTCGTCGCGGGAGGGCTGCGGCAACACGATGCGCAACGTCACCGGCGACCCGTGGGCCGGCGTCTGCGAGGGCGAGCCGTTCGACCCGACGCCGTACGTCGGAGCGTACGTCAGGTACTTCGTGCGCAACGACGTCTGCCAGCTGATGCCCCGGAAGTTCAAGACGGCATTCTCGGCGACCGACGCCGACGTCGCGATCACCGGGATCCACGACGGCGGCTTCATCCCGCGGGTCCGCGACGGCAAGCGGGGCTTCGAGATCCGGATCGGCGGCGGGACGTCGATCATGCCGCGGATCGCGCCGACGCTGTACGAGTTCGTCGAGGCCGACAACGGCGACTACCTCAAGGTCACAGAGGCCGTCCTGCGGATCTTCGACCGGCAGGACTGGCTGCGCAAGAACCGGGCGCGCGCGCGGATCAAGGTGCTCGTCGACAAGATCGGGATGGACGCGTTCCGCGAGCTGGTCGAGGAGGAGCTCCGCGGCGAGTGGGTCGCCGAGCGTGACTTCGCCATCGAGCCGCTGCTCTTCGTCCACGACGAGCAGCCGGGTCCGGCGCCGACGGGGATCGCCGGCACGCCGAACGGCGACTCGCGCGGGTTCGACCGCTTCGTCGGATCGAACGTCCGCCCGCAGAAGCAGGCGGGCTTCGTGACGGTCGAGGTCAAGGTCACCCGCGGCGACCTCACACCCGAGCAGTTCCGCGGCCTGGCGGCGATCATGCGCGACCACTCAGGCGGCTACGCGCGCGTCACCGTCCAGCAGAACCTCGTCCTGCGGTGGGTCCACGAGGCGTCGGTCTACGACGTCTGGCGGGCGTTGTCGGAGCTCGGCCTGGGCGGGGCCGGTCCCCGCGAGATCACAGACATCGTCAGCTGCCCGGGGACCGACAGCTGCAAGCTGGGGATCACGAGCTCGATGGGCCTGAACGCGGCGATCCAGGAGCGGCTCGAGGCGATGGACATCGACGACGAGCTGACCCGGCGGATCCACATCAAGATGAGCGGGTGCCCGAACGGGTGCAGCCAGCACCACGTCGCGAACATCGGCTTCTACGGGGCGTCGATCAAGGTCGGCAAGCACACGATCCCGGCGTACATCCCCCACCTCGCCGGCAACTACGTCGGCGGTGAGGTCGTGCTCGGCAAGCGCCTCAAGGCGCGCCTCCCGGCCAAGCGGGTTCCGGAGGCCGTCGAGCGGTGGATCCGCAACTACGAGGCCGAGCGGGAGGACGGCGAGGAGTTCAACGCGTTCGTCGAGCGTGTCGGCGTCCCGGCGTTCGAGGCGCTCGTCAAGGACCTCACGCTGCCGGTCGAGTTCAGCCTGGAGACGATGAACCACTTCATGGACTGGAATCGCTCAGAGCCCTACCAGGTCGTCCGCGGCGAGGGAGAATGCGCGGTATGAGCTCGCCCGCCGGCAACCCGAGTGCTCACCGGTGACCGCTCAGGCGGTGGCCCCGGATCTCGAGGATCGGACGGCCGAGGAGGTTCTCGCGTACGCGGTCGAGCGCTTCCACCCGAACCTGGTGATGGCCTGCTCCTTCCAGAAGGAGGAGTCGGTGATGCTCGACATGTTGATGGGGCTCGACCCGGCCGCCCGCGTCTTCACGCTGGACACGGGCGTCCTCTTCGAGGAGACCCGCGCGGCCTGGCGGGCCTTCGAGGACCGCTGGGGCGTGCACGTCGAGATCCACGACGTCCGCGACCCGTCGGGCGCGCAGTGGACCAGCGAGCACTGCTGCTCGACCGCCGGCGTCAAGGCCGACGGCCTGCGGAGCGCCCTGCTGGGCGCCGAGGCGTGGGTCACCGGCGTCCGCCGCGAGCAGTCGCCGACCCGGGCGCAATCGGCCAAGGTCGAGTGGGACGAGCGCAACGGCCTGTGGAAGGTCAACCCGCTGGCCGACTGGACCGACCGGCAGGTGTGGAAGTACATCCACGAGCACGACCTCCCGTACAACCAACTCCACGACGACGGGTACGCGTCGATCGGCTGCGCGACGTGCACTCGCCCGGGCGACGGCCGGGACGGACGATGGGCGGGCACCGCGAAGACGGAATGCGGCCTCCATGGAGACTCCTGAGATGGCAACGATGAGCGACATCGCCCGGCCGGCGACAGACCCGTCCAAGCGGCTGACGCACCTCCGGGCGCTCGAGTCCGAAGCGATCCACGTGATGCGGGAGGTGGCGGCCGAGTTCGAACGACCCGTGCTGCTGTTCAGCGGCGGTAAAGACTCGATTGTGCTCCTCAGAATCGCGGAAAAAGCCTTTCGACCGGGTCCATTCCCGTTCCCCCTGATGCACATCGACACCGACCACAACTTCCCCGAGGCGATCGAGTTCCGCGACCGGCGGGCGGCCGAGCTCGGCGAGCGGCTGATCGTCGCTTCGGTCCAGGAGTCGATCGACCGGGGCCGGGTCACCGAGGAGCACGGGCCGCGGGCGTCGCGCAACCGTCTCCAGACGACGACCCTGCTCGACGCGATCGAGGAGCACCGCTTCGACGCGGCGTTCGGCGGCGCCCGGCGCGACGAGGAGCGCTCGCGGGCCAAGGAGCGGATCCTCTCCTTCCGAGACGACTTCGGCCAGTGGGATCCGCGCAACCAGCGCCCGGAGCTGTGGAACCTCTACAACTGCCGGATCGCCCGGGGCGAGCACGCCCGGGTCTTCCCGATCTCCAACTGGACCGAGCTCGACGTGTGGGAGTACATCGACCAGGAGGCCCTCGAGGTCCCGTCGCTGTACTTCGCCCACCGGCGGGACGTCTTCGAGCGCGACGGGATGCTCTACGCCCACCGGCCGGGCCAGGAGCTCGCGCCCGGCGAGGACGTCTTCCCGGAGACGGTTCGCTACCGAACCGTCGGCGACATGACCTGCACCGGGGGGGTCCGGTCACAGGCGTCGACGATCTCGGAGGTCGTTGCCGAGATCGCTGCAACGATGATCACCGAGCGCGGCGAGACCCGCGCGGACGACCGGGTCTCGGAGGCGGCTATGGAGGATCGGAAGAAGGTCGGGTACTTCTGATGACGCTGGATCTCCTGCGCTTCACGACTGCGGGGTCGGTCGACGACGGCAAGAGCACGCTGATCGGGCGGATGCTCTACGACTCAAAGCAGGTCTTCGCAGACCAGCTCAGCCACGTCGAGGACGCGTCGCGCCGGCGGGGTGGCGACGGGACGCTCGACCTCGCCCTGCTGACCGACGGCCTGCGGGCCGAGCGGGAGCAGGGCATCACGATCGACGTGGCCTACCGGTACTTCGCGACGCCGAAGCGGCGCTTCATCATCGCCGACTGCCCCGGCCACCAGCAGTACACGCGCAACATGGTGACCGGAGCGTCGACCGCCGACCTGGCGATCATCCTGCTCGACGCGCGCAAGGGGACGGTCGAGCAGTCCAAGCGCCACGCGTTCATCTCCGCCCTGCTGGGGATTCCCCACCTGGTCGTCGCCGTCAACAAGATGGACCTGGTCGACTACTCGGCCGACCGGTTCGCCGAGCTGGTCGAGGAGTTCGCGGGGTTCGCGGACAAGCTCGACGTCAAGGACATCACGTACATCCCGATCTCGGCGCTCAACGGCGACAACGTCGTCGACCGGTCCGAGCGTCTGCACTGGCACGACGGGCCGACCCTGCTCGACCATCTCGAGCAGGTCGAGGTCTCCTACGACCACCCGCACGACGTCCCGGCGAGGTTCCCGGTCCAGTGGGTGATCAAGCCGGCGCTCGGCGACTACCGGGGGTACGCCGGCCAGCTGGCGAGCGGGGCCCTGCGCCCGGGCGACGAGGTCGTCGTCCTGCCGGGCGGGCGGCGGACGCGGATCGCGGGGATCGACACGTTCGAGGGCGAGCTCGACGAGGCGGTCGCCCCGCTGTCGATCACGCTCCGCCTCGAGGACGACCTGGATGTCGCGCGCGGCGAGCTGATCTGCCATCCCCAGGACGCGCCGACCGTCACCCGGGAGCTGGAAGCCGACCTCTGCTGGATGCACGAGACCCCCCTGCGGGCGGGCGGGCGCTACGCGATCAAGCACACGTCGCGCAGCGCCGCCGTCAGGGTCGCGTCGGTCGACAATCGGATCGACGTCCACACGCTCGAGCGGGAGGTCGGGCCGGACGAGCTCCGGCTCAACGACATCGGCCGGGTCACGCTGCGGACGAGCTCGCCCCTCGCGGTCGATCCGTACCGCAGCAACCGGCGGACGGGGAGCTTCATCCTGATCGACGAGGCGACGAACGCCACGGTCGCCGCCGGGATGCTCGCCGGCGTGGCCTAGGCGCCCGCGCAGAGCCGGTCGCGGACTCGACCGGGGACAATAGTATGCAGGTATGAAGCGCACCACTGTTTCGTTGCCGGACGATCTCGCGCAGGCCCTCGAACGGGAGGCAGGGCGGCGCCGGACATCGGTGTCCGCCGTCACTCGGGAGGCCCTTTCCGACCACCTCGGGTTCGGCGCGGGCGGGCCTCGTGAGCTTCCGTTCGGCGCGCTCGGCCGCAGCGGCCACCACACCACCGGGCGCGACATGGAGCAACTCCTCGAATCCGAGTGGGAATGAGCAGGCTGGCCGTCGTCGATTCCGGCCCGCTCTACGCGGCGGTCGACGCGGACGATGACGACCATCTCGCATCACGGGTTGCGCTCGCCAATCCGGGGCTGCGCCTCGTGATACCGGCGATGGTGGTCGCCGAGGCGACGTACTTCGTGGGACGACGGCTCGGCCCTCGTGCGGAGACAGCCTTCCTACGTGGGCTCGCGTCGCTCGATGTCGAGGGACCAAGCCGTGAAGATCTGCTTCGGATGGCTGAGCTCGTCGCCGAATACGCCGATTTCCCGCTCGGAGGTACCGACGCGTCAGTCGTCGCGCTTGCCGAGCGGCTCGACGCGACGACCGTGGTAACGCTCGATCGCCGTCATTTCGCAGCCGTTGTACCGCGTAGCTGCGCCAGCTTCGAGCTGCTGCCCTGATCCAGGCGACTTCGTCACAGATCGACGCCGGGTTCGTTGTACGAGTAGATGGACCTGGCCAGGCACGACGACGATCGAGATCTTCTGCTCCGTGCGCGCGGCGGAGGCGCCCAGGCCTTCGGGGACTTCTACCGCCGTCACTGCGATGAGGTCCTCGCGTTCCTGGGCCGGCGCGTCGCCGAGCCGGAGGTCGCCGCCGACCTGATGGCCGAGACCTTCGCCTCGCTGCTCGTCGTCGTCTTCGATGCCGAGCGCGACATCCCTGAACGACCGATCGCCTGGCTGTTCCTGACAGCTCGCAACAAGCTGATCGATTCGGTCCGGCGCGGGCGGGTCGAGAGCGCCGTCCGCGAGCAACTCGCCCTCGAGCCACTCATCCTCGACGACCCTGACATCGGGCTGATCGAGGTGCTCTCGCGCGACGACCGCCTGACCCAGCGGATGACGGCCCTGCTCACGCCCGACGAGCTCCACGCGGTCACGGCCCACGTCGTCGACGGCCGGGGATATGACGCGATCGCAAGCGAGTTGAACTGCTCGACCGCCGTCGTTCGCAAGCGCGTCAGCCGGGGCCTGGGGACGCTTCGGGCGTCAATTCGGAGGCCGGCATGACTGACTTTCGCGACCGCCTGGGGGCCGAGTTGGAGTCGGCGGCCGAGCGACTCGCCAGACGGGCGGTCCACCGAGCGGCCGAGCGCGAGCGCGGCGCCGGGGGGCCGGTCGGGGGCGGGGGTCGGGGCGCGGGCGTCCGGGCGGGCGGGCGTCAACGGCTTGTGATCGCCGGGGCGCTCGTCGCCATGCTGCTGCTCGCGGCCGTCGCCCTCGCCGCGACCGGCGTCGTCGGGCTCGGCGGCTCGGGCGAGAGCGCCACGTACCTGGCCAACCGGGCGATCGCGTCCACCGAGCACGATCCGGCGTGCCGACTCGTGCTGACACCTCGAGCGAGCGCCCCGAGCGATCATCCGCCGCTGTCCCAGATCACCGGCCTCCTCCCTGGGCTCGCCGTCGCCCGGCGGCCATCGGCCGAGCTGCTCCGGCTGGCCACGACGGCGGCACACGCTCCGGTCCTCGAAACCACGATCCGGGAAGTCGAGTTCGCCTCCGGGATCCGGATCCTCGTGTTCGTGACGGAGGGCTTCGGCCCCGTGGCGCCGGCGGATCCGCAAGGCTGCCTGACGGCCAGGCTGACCTACCTCGCCGCCCTGCGTCCGAAGGGCGACGACCCGACCCGCGAGGCCGCGGCGGCAAGGATCCGTGAGGACCCCGAGACCAGCCGGGGCGCGGAGTCCCTCTTCATCGACGTCCTCGCACACGGCCCCGGCCCGGCGCGGTTGTCCGGAGGAGCGGCCCTTCCGGTCACGCCGGGAGGCCGTCAGCTCCGATCGGGATTGACCCAATCGTTGTCCGGCTGCGGGTCGGTCGCGACGCGGTCGCGACCGGGATGCCCGGTGCTCTACGCCGGGATCGCTGCGCCCGGAGCCAAGCGAGTGACCGTCGCCCCGGAACACCGCGCGCAGGCCCACGGGGTGTCGCTCCGCGTTCCGGTAGACCAGGGCCTCTTTGCCTTCGCCCTACGGCGCGGAACCGGCCCCGAGCGGGTCAGCTCAGTCTCGTCGACGGGGGCAGTCCTCCAGACGCAGACGATCAGGCTGGGCTGACCGAAGCAGCGGCTGGCCCTCGTCAGCTTCGTTGCACTCAGCATCCCGACAGCGTGCTCGTGGCGAGCCTCGAGCATCTGCGGGCCCTGACGCTGGCACGAGCTTCGCCCGGGGGCCCGCTCTGCTGCGATCAGTTGCCGGTCACCCTCGGGCTGGTGTCATCAGGGAACGGCCCGGCCCCGGAGTTGCCGCTGCTGAGAACGGCTCCGCCGACCTTGTTCCCGATCGCCTGGAGACCATGGTGGTTGTTGGTCAGGTCGAGCGTCGCGTTGATCGTGTTCGTCGCACAGCCGTCGGTCGCGTCGCCGACCAGGACGAACCCGGTGGCGTTGCTGACGTCGACCGAGCCGTGCACGGTGCTCCCGCAGACGCGCAGAGCCCCGCCCCCGGAGTCGGTGAGCGCTCCCGAGATCGTCGACCGCTCGACATCCAGCGAGCCGCCCGGCTTGACGCTGACCGCCCCGCCGATCGTCGCGTTTCGGACCAGGACGGTCGAGCCGGCCGCGACGATCAAGGCGCCCGGATGGTTCCCGGTCACGGTGATCGACGCGGTCACGGTGAACGGCACGGCGGCCGAGCTCCCCGAGAGGAACTTGGCGTCGCCGCCGTAGACCGCCGTCACGGTGTGCGAGCCGACGGCCAGCCCTGACAGCGTCACGCTGGCGTGGCCGGCGACGAGCGGGGCGGTCGCGACCGGCGTGGCCTGCCCGTCGAGATAGAAGCTGACCGAACCGGTCGGCGTGAACGGATCGTTGGTCGGGACGGCCGCGACCGTCGCGCCCAATGTGATCGGCGAGCCGAACGCCGAGCTGGTCGGTGTCACCGTGGCCGTCGTCGTGCTCGCCGCGTGGGCGAGGTTCGAGACGAATGCGGCCGCGTCGACCGTGCCCAGCCCACTCGCCATGTCATACCCCGGAAGGGCGTTGAAGCCGGTCACTCCGGCGAAGCTGTTGTTGCCGCTGGTGACATCGACGAGGCCGCCGAGCGTGCCTGTGCCCGCACGAGCGTAGAGCGTCGGGTTGAGCCAGCCCAACCTGTACCCGGCGGCCTGATCGGCCAGCGCGACGATGCCCGAGAAGAGCGGGCTCGCCTCGCTCGTGCCGCCCACCAGCTGCCACTCCGGCCCGGTCACAGTCGGGCTCTGGCCGAAGTCGTCGAAGCTGTAGAAGACGTCGACGGCGCCGTCGACGGCCGCGCTCATGCTGATGTCAGGCGTTCCCCGGGCCGCGCCGACGACGTTCTGCACGCCGTCCTGGAAGCTCGGGCGGGTGAACACCGTCGACTGGCCGCCGCCGCCGGCGCCAAAGCCGTCATTCCAGACGACGTCGGGTGAGAGCCGGTTGCCGCTGGCGTCGAGGCTCAGCTGCGTCCCGCCGACCGACGTCACGAGCGGATCCGACGACGGCCACGAGTTGACCGCGAACGGATAGCAGCAGCTCAGGTCCGACATGTCGTCGGTCGCGCCGTTGTCACCGGAGGAGCCGAGCACGGTCACGTTGTTCTGCTGGGCATTGACGAACGCGCTGCGCAGATTGAGAATCGCCGCGGCGTTGGGGAAGGTCTGCTCGGTCGCGCCGAAGCTCTGGCTGATCACGTCGCCGAGGTTGTGGTCGACCACGTAGTTCTCGGCGGTGACGATCTCCGGGAAGCCCTGAACGCCCTCGGTCTCGGAGGTCGGCGTCTCGACGAGGAGGATGTTCGCCCCCGGTGCGATGACGTGCGACCACTCGACGTCGAGCGTCGTCTCGAACGCCCAGCCGGAACGGTCGGACGCGCCGAACGGATCGGATGGATAGGCGGGGATCGCTCCGGCCGGCGCGATCACGTTGAACGACGGCGGGGCAGGGAGCCCGAACGTCGAGTCGAACGTCTGCAGGTCGGCGGTGATCGTCGGCGAGCCGAACGCGTCGACGATCACGATCGTCTCGCCGGCGCCCGTAAGGCCCTGTGAGTACAGCGGGTTGAGGTCGTACGCCTGCTGGAACTGGGCCGGCTCGTAGCAGGAGATGCCGAAGTTCGTCTGACAGAACGCCGTCGTGGGCGGGAAGCTGAGCCGGGGCCCGAGGATGTGCGACGGGCCGGTGGAGCTCACCGCGCTCAGCGGCCTGACCGGCGTGATCGGGGTCGCGGACGCCGTCGCGGACGCTGAGGCGGAGATCGCCCCGACGGCGCCGAGTGACAGCAGAGCCAGCCTTGTGCGACGCATCCCAAGATCACCCCTGACCCGAATGACTCGTTTTGGATGCCGCCTGACTGATCGCGCTCGCCGGCGCACACCCCTGCGCGCCAGGCTACTCCGTTTGGGCGTCCCCGTCGAGACCCCACCACCCGAAATTCGAGACCCTCGAGAGCCCGGTCAGGACGCGTCGTCGTCGGCCTTCGTTCGCGTCGTGAAGCTCGCGGCCAGGCCGCCGCCGAGCGCCCGACGCACGAGGCGGGGCGCGACCACGCGAAGCCCGGCGGCGAGGCCGTACGGCCGGGGAACGTAGCGCTCGGCCAGGCCGCCCGGGCCCGCCGCGAGCACGGCTGCGGCGGTCTTCTCGGGGGTCGAGACGAGCCACCTGGTGACCCGCCTGGCGATCAGCTCGTCGGCCGGAAAGCCCTCGGTACGGATGAACCCCGGCAGGACGAGGCCGACATGGACGCGGGCGGTCGCCTCCTCGATGTGGAGGGCGTCGCTCCACGCGGCGAGCGCCGCCTTGCTCGCCGCGTAGGCGCCGGTCCCCGCCCTGGCGACCCGCGATGCCGTGCTCGCGACGTTGACGATCGAGCTGGGCGCCGACCGGCGCAACAGCGGGAGAAGCTCCTCGGTCAAACGTACGGGCGCGTCGAAGTTGAGCGCCATCGTCCGGGCGACGTTCGCGTGACCGCCGTCGGCGAATGTGGATCGCCAGGCCGCGCCGGCGTTGTTGACGAGCAGGTCGAGACGGCCACCCCCGACGTCGAGCACGTGGTCGCGGACGCGGGCCGGCGCGTCGTCGTCGGTGAGGTCCAGGGCGAGCACGCTGGTCGGTCGGCCGGCAAGGCTGGCCGCCACCGCCGTGAGGCGCTCCTCGCGGCGGGCGACGAGAACGAGGTGTCCGTAGCGCTCGCCGGCCAGCGCCCGGGCGACCGCCTCGCCGATCCCGCTCGACGCCCCCGTGATCACGGCGACGCGGGTGCCGGCCGGACTCGTCATCGCTCGGCGTGGGCGTCGGGCGACACGTCGGCGGTCACGTCGGCGGCCACGTCGGCGGTCACGTCGGCCGTCACGTCGGCGGCCACGTCGGCGGTCACGTCGGCGGCCGCTCGCGAGTCCGCGGCAGTCGGTGGCGCGGGTCGGGGTGGTCCCTCGGACGGTCGCTTGCGGTGGGCCCAGTCGAGGATCGGCCGCTCGAACCTCGCATGGACGACGGCGGCAGCGGCGAGCGTGATCGGCAGGCCGAAGGCGACCAGCTCGACGAGCGTCCTGCGAGGGTGTGGGCCGACCTCGCCGATGTGGAGGCGCAGCGCCTCGGCGATCACGGCCGACTGGATGATGTACGCCGGGTACGAGCGGGCGCCGAGCCAGCGGGAGACCCGATTGGAGAGCAGGCGCGGGCAGCCGCCGCGGGCGATCTGGAGGACGAGCAGCGAGCCGAAGGCGCAGGCCGCGCCGAACGTCACGGCGAGGGCGCCGGGGAAGCTGATCAGGCGATGGTCGTCCTGGGCCGGAGCGATCACGGCGAGCGTGACGGCGATCACGAGCGCAAGCAGGCCGAGCACGGCGGTCAGCCGGGGCAGGCGGCCGCGAGCCAGCGCGTCGGCGTGACGAACCTCGAGCGCGGCGAGGATCACGCCCGGGCCGAAGTAGTAGAACGTCGACGGCGGGCTGAGCGACCAGAACTGACTGTTGATGGTGATCGATCGCAGCCATGCGCTGATCACGGTGAGGGCGACGAGCAGGCCGATCAGCATCGCCGCGCGGGCCTCCATGGTGTGCACGCTCGCCGGGCGCCGCCGACCGGCCGTCCAGCGGCGGACGGCGGCCCGCAGCAGGAGGGCGCCGAGGGGAACGCTGACGTAGAACGCGACCTCCATGTCGATCGTCCAGGCCTGGCCGAGGAAGTTGTCGAAGCCGTTCGTCGGGAGATAGATCTGCGCGAGCCCGAACAGGGCGAGGATGTCGGTGAACCGGCTGCCCAGCGCCCCGTAGTAGACGAGCATCAGGCCGCCGAGCAGCCAGAAGACAGGCAGGATCCGAGCGCACCGGTGGCGTGTGTAGGCGACCAGGGACGGAGTCCGCCGATCGAGCAGGAAGGCGCGAACGAACGGCCTGGAGATCAGGTATCCCGAGAGCACGAAGAACAGCGGGAGGGCGAGCTGGAGGCCGGCGAGCACGGTCCCGGTGATTGCCCCGTACCCGGCCTTGAAGCCGCCCGGGTAGACCCCGTCGACGACGAGGGCGGCGCCCGAGAGGTGGGCGACGATGATGCAGACCATGCCGACCCCGCGGATCCCGTCGCCCGCGAGGAACTCGCCGGGCCGGGCCGCCGCGGCCGGCGGACGGATCCTGCTCGGGGGCCGGCGCAGCACCTGCCGGACTGTAGCCACGATCACGGCTCGATGATCGCGGCCGCCGGTCGTGCAGACGGCCCCGGCCCGGCCGATCTCGGGTGAAGGTCGCTAGGGCGTGGGACCGTGATAGCCGGTCAGGCGGGCGAGCTCGGCGAGCAGCCGTGGTCCGAACTGACGGGGCGAGCCGAAGCCGAACGCCGTGGCGTGGAGATCGCCGTTGGTGACCAACTGGCAGCCTTCGAGGCCGACGCTGACGGCGACCGTGTGTCCGCCGGGGTACGCGAGCACGACGACGACCTCCGAGTCGTCGTCAGCCGGGCAGCTGATCGGCCCGGACGGCGGGGGCGGCAGGCGGTCGAGCTCGCCGACGATCCGGCTGACGAAGCTCGCGGTCGTGTGGAGTGACGACCGGGCGAGCCCGAGACGTGGGCGGACGTTGAGTCCGGTGTAGCGGCACAGGCGGATCGCATCGGCGCCGGCGGGCGCCAGCGAGCTTCGGGCCGGCGCCCAGGCGTTCGCCGGAATCGACGCCGGCTCGGCCCTGGAACACGCCGGGGGCGTCGCCCGGCGAGTCGAGACGGCCGACGCGCCCGCGCCGGGCGCGACGGCGCCCGCTCCGGCGAGCAGGACCGAGCCGAGCAGGCCGACGATCAGGGGGAGGCGACCGGGCATACACACATACAACGCTCGGGGAGCCGGTTTGTCACGCTTTCTCGACGGACGCAGGCTCGCCTTCGCTGGGGAAGCTCCGCCCTGGCGCTCGGCGGTTGTGTGAGATCCGTCCACCCAGACCACCGGCTCGATCCCGGCGTCCGCGGGTGCGCCGGCTGACCGTCGGGTTCGAAGCCTAAGCTGGTGCGCGATGTTCACCAAGGTCCTGGTAGCCAACCGCGGGGAGATCGCCGTCCGCGTCATCCGGGCGCTCGAGGAGCTCGGCGTGGCGAGCGTGGCCGTCTACTCCGAGCTCGACCGGGAGGCGGTCCACGTCAGGCGGGCCGACGAGGCCCACCTCCTCGGCGGGCCGGCTCCGGCCGAGAGCTATCTGAACATCGCCCGGATCCTCGAGGTCGCGCGCGCGTCCGGCGCCGAGGCGATCCACCCGGGATATGGCTTCCTCGCCGAGAACGCCGGGTTCGCCCGGGCGTGCGAGGACGCCGGGATCGTCTTCATCGGGCCGTCGGCCGCGGCGATCGACGCGATGGGCTCGAAGACCCGGGCCCGCCAGCTGATGTCCGCGGCGGGCGTCCCGATCGTCCCGGGCACGACGGAGCCGGTTGAGAGCGTGGAGGCGGCAGCGGAGATCATCGACGGGGAGATCGGCTATCCGGTCGCCGTCAAGGCAGCCGGCGGCGGCGGGGGCAAGGGCTTCCGGGTGGCGCTCGACGCCGGCCAGCTCGAGGACGCCTTCGCCGGGGCCGCGCGCGAGGGCGAGAAGTTCTTCGGGGACGCGACCGTCTACCTCGAGCGCTACCTCCCCGACCCGCGGCACGTCGAGGTCCAGGTGCTGGCCGACGGTCAGGGCGGGGTGATCCACCTCGGCGAGCGGGACTGCTCGATCCAGCGGCGCCATCAGAAGCTGATCGAGGAGTCGCCGGCCCCGCCGTGGATCGTCGACGAGGCCCTCCGCGAGCGGATCGGCGCGATCGCGACCGACGCGGCCCGGGCTGTCGACTACCGGGGGGCCGGGACGGTCGAGGGGCTGCTGGCCGACGGGGAGTACTTCTTCCTGGAGATGAACACCCGAGTCCAGGTCGAGCACTGCGTGACCGAGATGACGACGGGCATCGACATCGTCAAGACGGGAATCCGGATCGCCACCGGCGAGGCCCTCCCCTACGTCCAGGACGACGTCATCCTGCGAGGGCACGCGATCGAATGCCGGATCAACGCGGAGGACGCCGCCAAGAACTTCGCGCCGGCACCCGGCCGGATCGGCGCGTACCGGGAGCCGAGCGGGCCGGGCGTGCGGGTCGACTCGGGCGTCGGCCCGGGCGGCGAGGTGTCTCCGATGTACGACCCGATGGTCGCCAAGCTGATCGTCTGGGACGTCGACCGGGAGCAGGCGACCCGGCGGATGCTGCGGGCGCTGGGCGAGTACGAGATCGAGGGACTGAAGACGTTGCTCCCGTTCCACCGGGCGCTCCTCGAGACCGGGCAGTGGGCCCGGGGTGAGACGTGCCGGGACCTCGTCGGCGACCGGACGTGGCTCAAGAAGCTGGCCTTCCCGCCGCCGCCGCCGCAGGCCGGCGACCCGGCCGAGCCGGAGCCGGCCGAGGACTACACGGTCGAGGTGTCGGGCCGGCGCTTCGACGTCCGCGTGATCGGCCGCCCGCCGACCGGGCCGGCGATCCAGTCGAGTCCCGCGGCCGGCGGCCCCGCCGGCCGGCGGCCGGCCCGCCGGGAACGCTCGGCAGCGGTCGGGCAGAGCGCCGGGGACGAGTTGAGATCACCGATGCAGGGAACCGTCCTGAAGGTGGCGGTCGAGGTCGGCGCCGTCGTCGAGCAGGGCGCCCTGGTCGCGATCATCGAGGCGATGAAGATGGAGACGGAGGTCGTCGCCCACAAGGCCGGGAAGATCTCCGAGCTGCCGATCGCGGCCGGCGGGTCGGTCGCCCAGGGCGACACGCTCGCCGTGATCGCGGCGACCGAGGCCTAGTAGGCTCGGGATGTCGGATCCCGTGGTCTGGGTCGCCGAACTCGACGAGGCGCGCGTGATCGCCGGCCTGCTGGTCGAGTTCCGCGACTGGAACGGCGGCGACTGGCCGTCTGAGAACGCCTTCCTGGCGAGCGTCGAGCGGATCATCGAGCGGGGCGAGGGCGAGTTCCTCCTGGGGTCGGTCGACCACGACCGGCCGGCGGCCGCCGTCTGCCAGCTGCGCTACCGCTTCTCGGTCTGGGTCGCGGCCGACGACTGCTGGCTGGAGGACCTCTTCGTGACCGAGGCCGCCCGGGCGTGCGGGCTCGGCCGGGCGCTGGTCGGTGCGGCGATCGACCGAGCCTCCGAGCGGGGTGCCCGGCGGATCGAGCTGGATACGAAGGAGGCCAACGGGCCGGCGCGGGGCCTCTACGAGTCACTGGGGTTCACCAACACCAGCAAGGGCGCCGGCGGCCGGGACCTGTTCTACGGGCGGCGACTCTAGGTCCCGGAACTTGCTGTCGCGACGTCGCAGCTGAGCCGGGTCGAGGGTTCTTCGGGGCCAAGCCCACCGACGAGGCCCGACGCGGCAGTGCGTTGGACGGCGGCCTGGCCCGGGTTGCCGCGATCAAGACGTGTCTCCGCGAACGAACGACGGACACGAACGCCGTTCGTTTACGAACGCCGTTCGTTTACGAACGCCGTTCGTTGACCGCGACAGGCAGACTCGACGCTCGAGAAGGTCAGTCGGAGAGGCGTCGCACCAGCAACGATCACCGACCGCCAGCCTCGCTCAGCTACCTCTCGGGTTACGCCAACCCCCGTCCCAGCCACCCCCCTGATGCTGGTTGCTCGCCCGTCAAAAGGAAAGGAACCAACATGCGAACAAGCACCAGACGGTCGCGGATCGCGATCACAGCCGCATCCGCGCTCGCGCTCGCCGGGGCAGGAGCCGCAGTCGCCACGGCGACGTCGAGCACGACGTCGACAAGCCCGGCAGCCGGCCATGCCCCACCGACCCCGCCGGCCGCGCTGACCGGGACGACGCTGACCCAGGCCTCCGCCGCCGCGATCGCCGCGGTACCGGGCGGGACGGTCAAGCAGGCGAACGCCGCCGGGAAGATGGATCCGTCCGGCACGGCGTATGACGTCCACGTGACGAAGACCGACGGGACGAAGGTCGTCGCGCTCGAGGACTCCTCGTTCAAGGTCCTCTCCGTGAAGGCCGACGTCGCCCACGGCGGACCTGGTGGTCCCGGCGGCAGGGGTGGCCCCGGGGGCCCGGGCGGTCCGGCCGGGGGAACACCGCTGACCGGGACGACGCTGACCCAAGCGTCGGCCGCGGCGCTCGCCGCAGTACCCGGCGGGACCGTCGACCACTCGTCGGCCGCCGGCGGGAGCGACCCGTCGGGGACTGCGTACGACCTGCTCGTCAGCAAGACCGACGGGACCAGGGTCGTCGTGCTCGAGGACTCGTCGTTCAAGGTCCTCTCCGTCAAGACGCCGCCTGCCCGGCCGCACGGCGGTACCGGACCCCCGGCGATGCCGGCCGCGTAGCGGCCCAGCCGAAGTGCCGGCCGGCGCGCCCGGGAGGGGCGCGCCGGAACAGCCGAAGCGCGCCAACCGTCCCGCTGCCGGTCGGCGCCGCCGCAGGAGTGAACGCCTGAAGCAGCTATCATGTGTTCATATGGGACACGGAGTCGAGGGCCACACAAGGCCGCCGGTGATCGACCACGAGCTCGCGCGGACGGTGGCCGAGCGCATGCAGATGCTCGCGACGCCGAGCCGCGTACAGATCCTCGGACGCCTCCGCGCCGGTCCGTGCTCGGTGGGCGGCCTGGCCGACGCGGTCGGCATGGAGGCATCCGCGGTCTCCCACCAGCTCCGCTCCCTCCGCCAGGTCGGCCTGGTGATCGGCGAGCGGCGGGGAAAGCAGGTCATCTACGGCCTGCATGACTCGCACGTCGCCGAGCTGATCGACCAGGCGATCTTTCACGTTCAGCACCTCGGCCTCGGCGCCGCCGAGCCCCTCGCTCAGCCGGCGGACGCCTCATGACCGGCGAGACCGGCCTCCAGCCGTCCGCGCACCCCGGTCACGGCGACGAGCCCGATCACAGCCGCGACGCGAACGCCGATGGGCACCACCACGGCCGCGACGCGTACGGCGACGGCCACAGCCACGGCGCCGACACCGCCCACGGCGACGGCCACAGCCACGGCGCCGACACCGCCCACGGCGACGGCCACAGCCACGGCGCCG
>Ga0208480_1000261_pt1 | contig 20212 bp, 16 predicted proteins | sample NGESurshal092012_4_FD_184485 | JGI IMG/M metagenome (GOLD analysis project Ga0208480, IMG submission 184485) | Arctic peat soil microbial communities from Barrow, Alaska - NGEE Surface sample F53-1 shallow-092012 (SPAdes) | ecosystem: Environmental > Terrestrial > Soil > Wetlands > Peat ... | reverse complement strand
ATGGCTGTTCGGCCTCCCATGCGATGGGTTGTCATACGGGTACGGCGTTGCTGGTCTCGACTGATGGGAGCATTCAGGGTGCCACGATCGAGCTTGATCGATCCGTGGACGAGGGCAATGTAGGTCTTGTGAACTTCGCGATCGGCAAACATTTTTGAAAGCCGACGGTGCGTGGCATCATCCTTGGCAACGACGATCAGGCCGCTGGTCTGCTTATCCAGGCGATGAACGATTCCGGGCCGGAGAGGACCACCTGTTTCCGAGAGCGTTGCCATGTGATGGAGCAGGGCATTGACCAGCGTGCCTCGGTTGCGAGCGCTGTCGGTCGCGCCTGAACCGGCATGCACCATCATGCCAGCAGGTTTATTGATGACTGCAAAGTGAGCATCTTCGTAGACGATATTCAGCGGAATGTCTTCAGCCTCGGCGCGGAGCGGTGGAACGGTGGGATCGCCGACGACGGATACGATTTCGCCGGCGCGTAATTTTCCACTGGCTTTCATGGTTCGCGGGTCGCCGACTTTGCCGCGGACCACAACGCAATTCTGATCGATCCATTGCTGTACTCGTGCCCGACTGATCGATGGCAGGCGCGCGGTCAGGAACTGGTCCAGCCGTTGGCCAACCGATGCGTCATCGACAGGAAATTCGCTGGGATTGGTGGTGCCGTTTTCCGAGGATGAGTCGGTCAGCTCGTCATCGAGAAGGTAGGAAAGATCTTCGTCGCTACTGTCGCGGTGCGTAGGTTTCATGGTGTTGCCAACTGGGTTGGTCGTTTTTCCATCAACAACAGAGCGCCGAGTATGACCAGGAAGAAATTAATCGCCTGGGTAAGAGACAGCGCCCCGGACACGATCATCAGGCGGTCGCCGCCAAGATAGAAGTCCAGGAAAAAGCGAGTGAGCCCTGATGCCAACATCCACGCGCCTGCTAGTTCACCTGGCTGTCGGCGTTTTGGCAGCCACCACAACAGCAGAAGGCAGATCGCCAGTTGAACCGCGCAGAGATAAAGCTGGACCGGCTGCAATTTTGTGTTGAGCGGTGTGCCATTCCAAAGCGCTGCCCAGCGGCTATGGAAAACAACACCCCAGGGAAGCGAGGTGGGGCGGCCATAGTCGCAGCCGGCGAAAAAACAGCCTAAGGCGAGGATCGCCTGACCAAGTGCCCACCCTGGTGCAGCGGCGTCGAATGTATCCAGCCAAGGCATCCGTTTTAGTGTCATGTAGAGCAGACCGGCAGATAGCCCCAGGCCGATTTGTGTAAGGACCGAATCAACCGTTTTTGGGAGGGAAATGCTGAGCATCAGGAGAGGGTAGGCGAGAAAGTCATGCCAGTGCCCGGAGATCAACAACAGCTTCGAGCCGAGCACCGCGGTAAACACGGTGATGAGGCCCAGGTTCCACATAGCGTCCGGTGCTACTCGCAAGCGCGCCGCGGTTCGCATGGCGAGAACCAGGCCAGCAATCAACGCGACGGCTGCAAAAACGCCATAGGTAGGGATGCTGACGGGGCCGAGGGTAAGAAGACGGGGATACACAAGAGGAAGTAGAACAGAATCCAGCGAAAATCCAAACCGGGGATGCAGTAGAGGGAAATGTAGGAGGGTAGAAAGCCGACCCGCTGGGCCGTATGGCAGTGCGCCGGTGAACCCGTCCTAAGACGGTGGGAACCCGCCGCGGCTCTTTAGGCATTCCGGACTGGCGGACAGCACACCGAGCCGATTATTCGAGTCGAGTTCCCTGTTCGATGAATGTAGGTTCAACCAGCGTTGACCACCCTACCTGCTTTGCAGGTCGGTTTCTAAGTGGATGCTAACCGGCATTCGCACGCTTGGCAAGCGTCGAGTGACTGCGATCACACTTCGGTGTTGATTCTATTCATCGCGCAGTACTTTAGTGGGGTCGACATGGAAGACGCGTCGCGCAGGAATCCATGTGGCGAGGACCCCCACGAGCAGCATGGTTAAGGAGACGCCGATCAGCACCACCGGATCGTTAGGCGTCGCCTGGTACACAATGCTCGCCAGGATGCGGCTGGCTAACACTCCGAGGATGAGGCCCGCAAAGGAACCGAATCCGAGCAACACTATGGGTCGGTGTAACGCGGCGCGCAGCACTTGCGTGTGCGAAGCTCCCAGCGCAACGCGAATGCCGAGCTCCTTCATGCGCCGGCTGACCGTGTAGGAGGCTAGACCGAAGATGCCGGTGATGGCGAGCAGAATTCCCAGCGCACCGAAAAGGGCCAAAGAAGTCGCTGCTGCCCGGGACGGCAACAACATGATCGCAAGGGCGTCTTGCCAACTGCCGAGGCTGGAGATAGGCAGGTTGGGATCGAGACGGCGGATGACATCGTGAACGGCTGACGCCACCTGGTTGGAGTCGCGATCCGACCGCACTAACATGCACATCTGCTCGTTGCCCATTTGAAAAATGGGAACAAACAGTGCGGGAGTCGGTTCTTCGCTGACTGCTGTGTATTTTCCGTTTTCCACGACACCGACGATCTCGGTTTTATTACCAAATATCTTCATGTATTTGCCAATGGCGTTTTCAGTGCCAAATAGCTTCTCGGCAAAGGTCTGATTGATGATCGCGACCTTCGGGGCTTTGGCATCGTCTTGCGGGGTAAAATTTCGACCGAGCAGAATGCGGGTTCCGGCAGCAGGCAGGTAACCTGGCGAGACTTTGAAGTAGGGAGTCATGAATTTACGGTTCTTGACACTCAGTTCCGGCGCATCTGCCGCATAGACAGCCGTGTTCGAAGTGTAAATACCAAGCGGAGTCGCACTTGCATATCCAACTGTGGTGACGCCCGGCAAATGTGAGACCTCGTCGGCAACATGCTTCTGAAATTGGTCCGCACTCGTCCCGCTGTAATTGGCTAGTTGCAGATCGACAACCGCCAGCGAAACTCCGTGGGGATCAAATCCAAAGTTGGCGTGGAGAGTTCTGTCCAATCCGCGCAATGCGACCAGCGAGGAGGTGACCAGCAGGCAGCAAATCGCGATTTGGATTGCCAGGAGCAGGTCACGAAAGACCCATTTGCCACCGCCCGGTGTCATGGCCACCCCGCCCTTAATCGCCTGATTGGGATTCGTTTTCCAAATTTGTCGGAGAGGGACGGCGCCAAATAAAACTCCGGCAGCAAGAGAGACGATGAAGGCGAACATGAATACCAGCTTGTCCGGAGTGACCATCAACTGAATGGGAAAACCGGCTGCAAGATGCCAGTTGCTGAGGACGCCGAGCAGGCTGTTGGCCGCGACGCAGCCCACGGCTCCGCCGATGGCAGAAAGTACGATCGCTTCCGTCAACAATTGGCGTACCAGTCGCGTCCTGGCCGCGCCTACCGCGACGCGAATGGCCAATTCTCGCGCCCGGTCGGTTGTGCGAGCAGCGAAAAGGCCGCCGAGATTGGCGCATGCCGCGAGTAGGACGAGTCCCGCGAGCAGCATCACGGCGAAGGCGAATGCCTTGACGGGGCCGCCAAGGAGATTTCCGAGAAAACCAGGCTGTACCAGTTCGAAAGCCAAATTGGTTTCCGTTTGCGGATACTCTTTCGCGAGCTGATGGGCAACCGCATTCAAGTTGGCTGTCGCCATGGCGGGGGTGACGCCGGGTTTCAAGCGGCCAATCAGGAATGTGTCCTGCTCATCGCGCTCATGGATCCAGTTGTACCCTTCGATCTGGGCCTGGTTCATGACAGGAACGTACACATCTGGCCAGAAGAAGCGCTCTGATCCCACAAAGCCTTTTTGTGTTACGCCCAGTACGGTGTAAGGAATTTTATTGAGGTGGATAATGCGACCGACGATGTTTTTGTCGCTGCCGAACCTGTCGCGCCAGCAGTTGTAGCTGAGGACGACATACGCGCTGGCGCCGGGACTGATGTCATCTGCCGGCTGAATCAGGCGCCCAAGGTACGGTTGTACGCCCATCATGTCGAAGTAATTGCCACTGACCTCATCGCCCCAAACGGGGGCTGGACCATTCGACGTCTGCAGCCCGATATGCACAAAGCGATACAGAGCCAGGTTCGAGAACGTCGTGTTTCGATCGCGCAATGCTTTGTAGTCGGGGTAGGAATTGGCCAGTGCTTCAAAGCCGCCTTCGCCCGGATGCTGTAGCTGATACACCCGGTCAGCATCTGGATAGTTCATGGGTTGGAGGACGAGCGAATTCAGTACGCTGAAGACCACTATGTTGACGCCAATGCCAAGAGCCAGCGTAGCGACGGCCGTGAGCGCAAATCCGGGTGAATGGCGGAGTTGGCGAATCGCGTAGCGAAGATCCTGGAAAATTGATGCCAAGAAAGTCTGCATGGAATGGCCTCGTTAGACCCTACATACAGGCACGTGGGGCACCAATGAGTTCGTGCGGTAAGGCATTGATTCCAGGATCGAAAGCGGGCTGGGGCGGTGCAGTATAGTGTCCGAATTCAACAAAGAGCGTCCGAAAGCGGACAGAAAGTCTAGCTTTCTGTGGAGGGAGACGGTGGGGGACGCGGGATCAGCCAGCTTTGCGGTTTTCCTCGAGAACTGCATCGAGCATTTCAGCGAGTGTCTCCGTGCGGGACTTGATGTTGAGAGCGATATTGCCGGATAAGGAGTCCCGCTGCTGGCGGAGAGAGACGAGCTCGTCAGCAATATTGAGGGCGGCCAGGACGGCAACTCGGAGTGAGTCGACAGTGGTCCCATGTTTGGCCACGGCACGCATTTTTGCGTCGACCAATGCAGCGAGCTGTTCGAGGTAGGCTGGGTCAGGGCCTCGGAGATGATAGATCTGATCGTAAATATCGACCACAAGATTGCGAGAGGAATCGTCCTGAGCGATTTCGCGTTGCGCCATTACCGCAGACTCAAGTGGCCGCGATTCATCTTGACCAGTTGGGTTCGACTCCTGAGGACCGCTGTCAGGAAAGTGATCTTGCGGATCGTTTTCGTTCATCGTTGCTCCGTTGTGTCGAAAGATTTCTACGCCTGCTTCAGGCAGATTGCGTGTAAGAAGCCTCGATAGCATCCAGCGACGACATGAGACGTTCGACCCGTGTGCGGACCGTATCTCGCTCACGATGAAGTTCTTCAATTTCCTGTTGGAGTGTGGCGCCCTGTGCGTGCTGGCGATCCAACTGCGCGTGTGCTTCAGACAGCTGTCTTTCAATTTCCGCACGTTGTTCGCGTTCCCGGTTGAGCATTTCAATTGCACGAACGACACGCTGTTCCAAGGCGGCGAGTGTGTCGACCGCCACTGCAAGATCCTGTTCTTTCGCCATAGTTGTTGTCATAGATAAATAAGATGCTCTTCGCGCAGTATAGCGCTACGATTCAGGCGAAGCCGAATTTTCGCAGGCGTTCCTGTGGGAAAGAGGGGTCGATTTTCCGGAGTCGCCAAAGTGAATTGGCCGAGTCGGAAAACTCGATTCCTCATGAGAGAAGTTCCAGCGGGAATCGCGGCTGTCCGCCAAGTCCCATGAGGGCAGCAAAAATCCGGCGAGCCCAGTCGTGCAATTCCTCCAGGCGCAGCGTACGGTCCTGCGCTTGAAACACTACACGCAACAACAGCGCATAGGAATCTGAAGGCTCCTTTTTGTCTCGAAAAATTTCACGAGGCTCCGTGCTGCGCATCTCCGCGATGCCGAGCGAGGCCACTGTCTCGGCAATTTGCTGCCAACCGACGGCATCGGGGAAGGTGAAAGAGAAGTCACGCACGACGGCGGGGAAGCGAGATAGCTCACGGGCAGCCGGCTGGCGAAGGGCGTGCTGAAAGAGGCGCGCCAGATGGAATTCGCCAATGAAAATGGTTTGGCGAAGTTTTCTTGATTGAGATTCCTGGGGTGCAAGTTCGCCGAAGGAGCCGAGAGTTTCGCCGTCCACGACGAGACGCGCGGCGCGGCCGGGATGCAGCCACGGCGGCATGAGGCCAGTCGCTGGCGGGAATGCGTCCATGTACATGGATTTGGATACAAATCCGGAGAGCAGTTCTTCCACGATGCCCTTGAGATCGTAAAAGCTGTAGTCGCGCAGGCTGCCGAGGGCGTGTGGCGTTATTGCAGTTCCAGTTGCTCCGATGACGAGAGAGGGCTTCTCCTGCACTCGCTCCGAACTGCCGGTGAAGATGGTGCCTATCTCGAACAGGCGCAGATCGTTGACCTCACGGTTCAAGTTGTGGGCCAGCATCGAGAGCATTCCTGGAACGAGCGAAGGACGCAAAAAGCCAACTTCTTCGCTGAGTGGGTTGCCGAGCGGCACGATCGAATTAGGTTGTTGGGCAAATGAGGTTGCGTCGGCAGCAGAACAAAATGTGCTGCTGATCGCCTCTGTGTATCCGGCGGCGCGCAGGGTTCGGCGAAGAAAGGATTCCTTCGGCTCCCAGGGAAGTTCGATGACGCTGCCGGAAAAAGACGGCAGCGTATTGGCGAAGCGGTTGTATCCATGGAGGCGCGCGATTTCTTCGATCAGGTCAATCTCGAAGGCAAGATCGAGTCGCCAACTTGGCAATGTGACGGCATAGTTTTCGGCGGAAGTTTTTTCCATTCGCGCGCCAAGGGCAGTGAGATATCGCTCAATGGTAGGAACGTCGATGGGATGGCCGTCCGCGGTTTTGCCGAGGATGCGGCTGATTTCGCCGATGTGCAGGGAAATGGGCGGACGCTGCGAGGTACGGGCGGCCAGTTGAGGAATGATCACGTCAACCAGATCGCCTTCAATTGATCCGCCAGCTGCCAGAATCGCGTCGCAAACGAGGGCTGAGGCGAGCGGAGGAGCGTTGAAGTCCGCGCCTCGTTCGAAGCGATGTGAGGCGTCGGTGTGCAGACCGTGGCGACGAGAGGAGCGCCGAACGGTGCCAGGGTCGAACCATGCTGCTTCGACAAGAATATTTTTTGTGGCGGAGGTGATCATCGTATCCCACCCACCCATGACACCGGCGAGTGCAAGAGCTTTCTTTTCGTCTGCAACGACCAGATCGTCGGGTACGAGGGTGCACTCGGTGCCGTCGAGGAGACGAAGTTTTTCGCCATTGCGGGCGCGGCGGACCACGATGCCGCCTTCAAGTTTGTCGAGATCGAAGGCATGGGTCGGATGACCGATGGCCATGGTGACAAAGTTGGTCGCGTCCACGGCGTTGCTGATCAATTTTTGCTCGAGCAAGGAAAAGCGCTGGGCGATCTTTCCGGTCGAAGGCACGATGTTGACATCATGAAGAACACGCGCCGTGAATCGACCGCAGAGGTCTGTGGCTTCAATGCGGACTGGGAACGGCTGCTTTGCAGGTTTGGCTGTCGGAAGAGAGACTTCGAAGGATTTCAGTGGGATGTCATAGATGGCAGCGGCTTCGCGCGCGATGCCGTAGTGATTCATGGCATCGACGCGGTTGGTGGTGATGTCCATTTCCAACAGCGATCCGTTTTCGGGGCCTAAATCGAACACGCCGTCGACAGCAATACCACGCAAGGTGAGGTCATCGGCAAGTTGCTGATCACTGACGGTGAGGTCAGGCAAGTAAGAGCGGAGCCAGGTGGTAAGAATTTTCATGCGAACTGCTCCAGAAAGCGCATGTCCCCGGAGTAGAGCAGGCCGATGTCGCTGATACCGTATTTCATCATCGCAATGCGATCGACTCCCATGCCGAAGGCGAAGCCGGAGATTTTTTTCGGGTCATAAGCAGGCTGTTTGCCGCGAACAAATTCGAAGACGGCGGGATTGACCATGCCGCAGCCGAGGAGTTCAATCCAGCCGGAGTGCTTGCACTTGCGACAGCCTTTCCCACCGCAGAAGATGCAGCTGATCTGCACGTCGGCACTAGGTTCAGTGAAGGGGAAGAACGACGGGAAGAAGCGGGTGCGCACGTTGGAGCCGAAGAGTTCCTTCATGGCATGATCGAGGGTACCTTTCAGGTCGCTGAAAGTGATGTTCTCGTCGACGCAAAGGCCTTCCACCTGGTGAAAGATTGGTGAATGGGTTGCGTCCGCAGCATCGTTGCGATGGACTTTGCCGGGAATCACGATACGGATGGGTGGCGGTTGCTTTTCCATGGTGCGAATCTGTACCGGCGAAGTGTGAGTGCGCAGCAGGAGGCGGTCGCGCAACGGCTTCTGCTGCTGGTTGGCGACAACCAGGGTGTCCTGGGTGTCGCGGGCAGGATGATTCGGCGGAAAGTTTAGAGCTTCGAAATTGTAGTAATCGGTTTCTACCTCGGGACCGACGCCGACGGAGTAGCCCATGTGCTCAAAGACACGAACGATTTCGCGCATGGTGCGAATGAGCGGGTGCTCGGCGCCGAGGGTTGGCCGAATGCCGGGTAGCGTGATGTCGATGGAGTCGGCGGGCGGGGAAGAGGGAGCGAGGCTTGCCGGATCGCCTTCGAGGGCTTGCTCAATCTGCTGCTTGAGTTGATTGAAATGCTGGCCCAAAGATTTGCGCGCTTCGGCAGGAGCATTCTTCAGCCAGACATCGCTGATGAGCTTGAGTCGTCCCTGCTTTCGGCCGAGCCAGTAGAGACGGAACTGCTCGCGATCCGCGGGTGTGCGCAGCTCGGCTGCCTGACGAGCGACGTCGGCAGTGAGGGCCTGAAACGCGGCTTCTAGATGCTGTGACTCGTAACTTTCTAAAGCAGGAATTTGCGAAGAAGACATTGCTTTTGAGGATAAATGACAGAGGGCCGGATTACCGAGTGTCGGATTTGAAAGCTGAGAGAATGCCGGCGGCAATTTGGGATCGATTGGTGGTGTGATTCAATAAGGACGTGCAAAAAACATTGAGAATCCTGGTTGTTTTGTTGGCAGTTTTGGGAGCCGTGGTTTCGGCGCTGGCGTTGCAGGTGCATTATTCCAACAAGCTGGAGCCCTGCGATATTAATGCGCATTGGGATTGCGGAATCGTGAACCATAGCCGGTATTCATCGATTGCTGGCCTGCCGGTGGCCGCGGTTGGCATCGCTGGGTATCTGCTGATTGGCTTGCTGTCGTTGTTGCGCAAGCGGGACTGGACATTGGCTGCGGCGGTCGCTGGACTTTGCTACGCGCTCTACCTGTCGCACGTGGAAGAATCGATCCTGCAAGTCTGGTGCCTCTACTGCGTCATTTCGCAGTGCATCATTGCGCTGATCGTGATCTTCGCGGGCATCCAGCTGGTCGCTGGCAGAAAGCAACAAAGCACTCCCTGAGGAGTGCTTTGTTGGATATTAGAACGTGGTAGCTGGCGTTATGCAGCAGCGGCGCTGAGCGCCGTTTTTGCCTGAGTGGCAAGCGCGGTAAATCCCGCGGGATCTTTGGCGGCGATGTCGGCCAGAACCTTGCGGTCCAGTTCGATCTCGGCCAGCTTGAGCCCGTGGATCAGTTGTGAATAGCTAATGCCATTCAGCTTGGCAGCTGCGCCGATGCGGACAATCCAAAGCGAACGGAACTGGCGCTTCTTCTCACGACGGCCGCGGTAGGCGAACTTAAGCCCGCGCTCGACGGCTTCTTCGGCAGCCTGATACAGCTTTGACTTTGTGAGGAAGTAGCCGCTTGCGCGCTTGAGAATCTTCTTGCGATATTCTTTGCGTTTATTGCCACGTTTGACGCGAGGCATGGTTGAAATCTCCTTTTTGCGTTTCGTTATGCGGCTGGAGGGAGGAGTCGCGGCCCGGGGCCTGCGCTGGATACCCTCTTCACTCGCTTCTTACTCTGATCTATCTCGGAAGCTTAATTCCGGGGGCCTCGAACGCTTTCGGGCCCAGCTCGCCGAAGCGAGCTGATCAGGCGTACGGAATCATGCGCAATACCTTGGGCAAGTCGGCATCCGAGACCATTGCAGATGCGGCAAGATGCCGCTTGGTCTTGGTAGCTTTCGAGGTAAGGATATGCCGCATGAAGGCCTGGCCGCGCTTGACTCGACCGCTTCCGGTCTTCTTGAAGCGCTTGGCCGCACCTTTGTGCGTCTTTAGTTTCGGCATGGTAATTCCAATCAAAATAACAGTTTTACGGCTTCGATCAGTATACGTCAGTTGGGGCGGAAGCGCGAGAAAAGCCTCAGCGGGCCGCCTGTCGACCAAGGACTTACAAGGTTCAAGCGCTCTTAGCGGGTCAAGACCAGCTCAGGTTGAAATTTTCGGCGGAGGGGTGCATCTCCGGGAAAATAGGCATTGGTAACGTACTGGTAGAGCATGCGATGGGTGTTGAAGAAAGAGCCGTTGATGGCCATGGCCATGCGCATAATCTCTGCCCAGCGATCGGGGTAGTGATAGAAGAGGGGAAGAATCTCGTTTTCGAGCTTTTCGTAGAGAGATTCGGCCTCTTGCGCTTCGTCCTCAGACTCCACGATGGCCCAGCCTGTGGCGCCTTCGATGCAACCTTCGATCCACCAGCCGTCAAGCGTGCTGAGGCTGGGAACGCCGTTCATGGCAGCCTTCATGCCGCTGGTTCCTGAGGCTTCATACGGACGGCGCGGCGTATTCAGCCACAGGTCGGCGCCGGCGGTCAGGATAGCTCCCAGATCCCACTCATAATTTTCCAGGTACACGATGCGGATGTGGTCGGAATTAAGCTTGGCGCTGGCTTCGATCACATGATGGATGATGGATTTTCCGACTTGGTCGTGTGGATGTGCTTTGCCAGCGTAGACGATCTGGATGCCGCCATATTCTTCGGCCAATCGATTGAGGCGGGCGGGATCGGCAAACAACATGTCGGCGCGTTTATAGGCCGCTGCGCGACGGGCAAATCCAATAGTGAAAATATTCTCCTGAAGGGTGACGCCGACGCGTTCATGGACGGTGTCAATCAGCTTACGTTTCGCGTCCAGGTGGCGACTTCGAATCTCGTGGGGACTGATGCCAATGGCGAAGCGGAGATAGAGATTATCGCGTCGCCAGCTCGAGACCTTTTCATCGAGCATTGCCTGCAAGGAAGGCTGAATCCAGGTGGCAGCGTGAACTCCATTCGTGATGGCCTGAACGGAGTATTCGGGGAACATTTCGCGCGATACGCGCCCATGCTGCATGGCGACGCCGTTGACATAGCGGGAAAAGCGCAGCGCGACGTAGGTCATGTTCAACATGCCGTCGTGACAACAGCCAAATTTTTCGAGGGCTTCCGTCCGTTCGTCGCCGAGAACCTGGCGCGCCTGATCGAGGGAGAAGCGGTCATGACCAGCGGGAACCGGAGTATGGGTGGTGAAGACACATTGAGAGCGAACCACCTCGAGGTCTTTCGGGGTGGCATCCAGCAGATTGCCATCGGCAACTTGTTGCTCAAGCAGGCCAATGGTCAGCAGTGACGCGTGACCCTCATTCATGTGATAGACGTCAGGCTGGCAGCCCAATGCCGTGAGGATTTCTATTCCGCCGATGCCTAGAACAGTCTCCTGGCACAGCCGGTAGAAAGTGTCGCCGCCGTAGAGGTGGTCGGTCAGTTGACGATCCCAGCCGTCGTTGGGGTCAAGGTCGGTGTCGAGGAAAATCACGGGAACAATGTGTCCATCCGTGCCGACAACGTCTTTGCGCCAGGCGCGAATCATGACTGGCCGGCCTTGAATGGTGATCGCGGCTAAAGGTTCCAGTGGCTGCAGGAGAGTCTCGGGCTTCCAGGGCTCGTCTTCCTCAGTCTGCATGCCTTCGGCATTCAAGTGCTGGTGGAAATATCCTTTGCGATGCAGAAGCGTGACAGCTGCCAAAGGAAGGCCAGTATCCGCGGCGGATCGGATGGTGTCTCCCGCCAGAACTCCCAGGCCACCGCTATAGGTAGGCATGTTGGGAGCGACTGCAATTTCCATGGTGAAATAAGCGACCTGAATTCGCTTCCAATCGTCGAGAGAAGACTCCGACGACAAATCCGATTGGCCGTTGATTGCCATTCAACCTCTGTTTCCCAAGGGGGTAGAGTTTATATTTGTTCTCCCATCGGGAGACAGACCCATAAACGAATCACGTCGGAACTGCATTGGCTCAGCCCAAATTTCCACGGGGCGTTGAAATCACGGCAGAGCGACACCACTTGTGCGATGCCTCCGACACGGATCGCTACATGGAATATTATCAGTGCGCTCCTGAGAAGATGAATATCTAACGAGGCACAGTTGCACGATTTGATCCGTGCTGTTGTGGGAGAAAATTTGGAGCACTGTCTAGATTGCAGAGTCTACGGTGGTTAGGATTTCCTGGCCGGCGGCTTCAAGTCGTTCCCAAATAGCGTCGATCCAGGCAAGATGTTCGGATTTCATCAGGACAGAGCGCAGACATTGCACCTGGGTTGTTCTTGCAGCAACTCCGCTGGATGCGGGCCAGGTATTTTCAGGAAACCAGGATCGAGGAAGATGCACCAATGCGAGGTGCAGATCCCGTCGGGCGGCGGCATCGAAGAGAGCGCGTGCGCGGGCAGAACTTTCCTCGGGCGTTGCACCGTGTACGGCCCAGACGACGATATCCAACTGCGGAGGAATGGGCGCCACAAACATGGCGGAGGCGCGGATGCGGCTGTAGAGTTCGATCGCGGCCGCGCGGCACGATTGCAACATTCCGGCAAATTCTCCGCCTCGAATTAAGGGCAGCGCGCGTTGCGTTGCCCAGAGGGCCACGGCGGAAGCGCCGGCACGCGAACATTCCAGACTGATTTCGCCAAGATGCAATTCGCCCGAGGTGAAGTAGGTATAGGGGGAATCGTGCTTGTAAAAGCGGCCGACCGAGGGATCGCGAAACAATACGCATCCGCAGCCGTAGGGCTGAAGGCCGTGTTTATGCGGATCAACAACGATGGAATCGACAGCGGAAAGGGCGGCAAACGAATCCGCTGCATCTGCGTCTAAGTTTTTAGCCAGGGTGAAATACCCACCGTAGGCTGCGTCGGCGTGGATGCGAAATCCATAGCGGTCGCGCAGAGCCAGGATTTCCGGCAGTGGATCGACGGCGCCAAGAGCGGTGGTTCCGAGAGTTACGACGACTGTGCCAACGTCGCCCTTTCGGACCCTCGATTCAAGAGCGTCCAGATCGAGTCTGCCTCGTGGATCGGTGGCGACAGAATCGAAGGGCAGTTTCAAAACGCCGCTGATCCGGCGATGTGTGTAATGTGCTTGGTCGGAGGCAAGAATGGTTTTGTCCGGACGAAGCTGGCCGGCGATCCAAAGTGCCTCCAAATTGGCAAAGGTGCCGCCGCTGGTGAGGTGGCCGAGATGAGTGGGCCATCCGAACATGGTGGCCACGCCTTGAACGGCCTCGATCTCCATCTTGGAGCTGGCGCGGCCTCCATCGAGGGCGTGGTTGTTGGGATTGATCCATGTAGCAAGAGCATAGGCGGCACGAGCGACAGGGTGGGGCGGTTTTAGCATCTGCCCGGCATAAAGGGGGTGGAAATAGGGGTAATTCTCTCGGAGGCGGGTTGCCGTTTCCTGCAGGACAGCCATCATCGCAGCGTCGTCGATGGTGGGTGACGGGTTCGAGGGAAGCGATGAAAAACCATCCGCAAGAGTCGGAAGAGCGCGTTGCATCCAGACGATCGATTGCTCTTCAAATTTCATGCCGTGAGCTAGCATAACGCATGAAGGTTGAGAGAGTTGGGCGGAAATGATCGTTTGAGGAAACGGCCGGGCCGACCCGGTCGCCGCTAACGTGCATTTTTTTCTTGCATTTGGCGAAAATCTGGTACACTGACCGTGCGTTCGAATAGAACCGGGCAGTTGTAGACTTTGCCCCAAAGCACAAGATTCTGCTAGTAGTCGCTCCGATTCCCTTCAGCGTAATTCAAATCGATTAGGAAATAAGATTCAAATGGAACAAGGCACAGTAAAGTGGTTTAACGACGCGAAGGGCTTTGGCTTTATCTCGCGCCAGAATGGCGAAGATGTTTTTGTGCATTACTCTGCGATCAATTCAAACGGATTTAAGAGTTTGCAAGAAGGCCAGGCCGTGCAATTCAACGTTGTGAAGGGACCGAAGGGCTGGCAAGCAGCTGATGTTCAGCCGCTGTAGGAGCGAGCGCTAGGTTTTAGACAAAAAAAGGCAGGGGAGACATCCTCGGCCTTTTTTGTTTCTTACGCGATGGCTCTGCCGTGTCCGGTTTTCGGCACCAGGCAGTTGGTCACAGCCCCTTGGGCAAAGCGACAGCTGGAGTGCTGGAACGGGCGGAGTCGTGTCTGTTTTTAAAGGGCAATCAGCTCTATTTCTACCAGTGCGTCCTTCGGGAGCCGGGCGACCTCCACGGTCGAGCGAGCTGGAGCTGGGCTGTCCTGTGTCTGAAGATATTCCGCATAGATCGCGTTCATGGCGGCAAAGTGGGCCATGTCTTTCAGGAAGACGGTCGTTTTGACGACCCGCGAAAAATCCACTCCTGCGGCTGCGAGAACGGCTTGTAAGTTTTTCAGGACGCGGTGGGTTTGATCTTCAATGCCACCTGCGACCAATTGGCCTGTCGCAGGATCGATGGCTACCTGTCCAGAAGTGAATATCAAGTCGCCGACGCGAATTGCCTGGGAGTAAGGCCCGATGGCGGCAGGTGCCTGCGCGGAATGGATCGATATTTTTTCTTCGCTCATATCGAAAAATTGTACTCTGTGCGATCGGGAGTTTCCTGAACCGGCTCAGATGGGGAAATGATGGATCGGCAAACATCTGTGACCAGCTTTTGATTCGGGCGTCCAATGAGTCTGGGGTGGAGGGAATGAAAGATTTCTGGGCGATCACGTGGAGCAGGGTGGCCGTAGTGGCGGCGCTGGCTGGCATGTGCGCAGCTGGATGGGCACAGTCGGCTGCACAAGGTGGCCATGACCCGAAGAGCGTACATGAGGACCAGGCGAAGATCGACTGGAATGCTCCGTTGCCTTCGGCTGTCGAGCTGAAGGATCGCGTGCTGAAAAACCTGAAGCAATCCGAGGCGGAGCAGGAGCGATATGTTTGCAAGACAATCCGCGAAGAGGATGACACCGATAAGAATGGCAATGTGAAGCAGCGTCATGTACGGCAATACGACATGTTTTTCGTCAATGGCGAAGAGATCGATGAATTGACGGGCAAAGATGGTAAGACCTTGAGCCAGGATCAAAAAAATAAGGAGATGGAGCGCGTTCAAAAGGAGATCAAGAAGGATTCGGATGCGAAATTCATCGCCAAGCGAGATGCCCAGGACGACAAGCAACTCGATACGCTGCTGCATATGTTGCGCTATACGAATGGACACCGCGTAGATCGCGGCGGACGTTCGACCCTGGCTTACGAATTAAGTGGAGATCCTAGCGTTCATCCGAAGGGCGTGGAAGAGACATTTTTACATGACATGTCAGGGACGATCGAGGTGGACGAAAAAACGGGCGAACTGGTGGATCTGAATGCTCGCCTGGATCACGACGTGAAGATCGGCGGCGGATTGCTGGCCAATCTGCACAAGGGATTCTGGATCCACGTGAGACAGCAACGGTATCCGGACGGTGTGTGGCTGCCGGAGCTGGTCGAGGGCAACGGGGACGCGCGCGCTGCGCTGTTTTTCCATCCGTACTTCAAATTTCGACAGACGATGAACGGTTGTGCGCTGACGTCGGTCACGACCAGTCAAGGTGCGACTTCAATCGCGAAGTAAGCACGGCGGCAGGGAGGCTGCCTAATTTCGCGCATGGCAGGCGATTGGTGAGCTAGAGTTTTTGCTGGCGTTGAACGTCGCGAACACCGGGAAGACGCCGTAGCCCGTTCATGAGTCGAATCAGGTGACCGACATCGTAGGCATCGACAACAAATTCGACGATGGCCTCTGCTTCTGTGCCAGCTTTGGTTTCGACAGCGCGGATATTGGTTCCATCATCTGAAATGACGGCGGTCATTTCACGAAGCATGCCTGCACGGTCGTCGCAATAGACAATCATCTTGACCGGATAGGTCGCGCGCTGCGGAGTACCTTCGTCGTCCTTCATATTCGCCCATTCAACCGCAATTCTTCGATCCGACTCATACAGGAGGTTTTGTACGTTGGGACAACTGCGCGCGTGAACAGCGACACCTTTACCTCGCGTAACGTAGCCGACAATCTCTTCGCCGCGAATCGGATTGCAACATCGAGCGCGATAGACCAGCAGGTCATTCTGGCCTTCCACGGTGAGCGAATCGGAGCCCTTGCCGAAGAACACGCGCTTCACCGCATCTGACATGCCGGGAGCGGATTCAGTTTCCGGTTGCTGCGTGCTTGTCGCTCCGGGTACGAGACGGTTCAACGCCTGGCGGGCAGAAAACTTTCCGAATCCAATACCTGCCAATAAATCGACGGAGTTCGCAAGGCCATAGTCGGCGGCTGCCCTGGCGTGGTCGGCGTCGGTAAGTTGAGCCAACGAGATTTTGTACTTGCGGGCTTCGCGATCAAGAAGTTTGCGGCCGATTTCAATGGCGCGCTCACGCTGATGCTCGTTGAGCCAATGTTTGATTTTGTTGCGCGCGCGAGAGCTCTTGGCAAAGGTGAGCCAATCACGGCTGGGCGTGTGGCCGTTCTGAGTGAGGATTTCAACGATATCGCCGTTGCGCAGGCGTGATCTGAGAGGCACCATGCGACCGTTCACCTTCGCGCCGGTACAGGTGTTTCCTACCTCCGTGTGGATGGAGTAAGCGAAGTCGATGGGAGTGGCTTCTTTCGGGAGGACGACGACCTTGCCCTTGGGAGTGAAGGTGTAGACCTCCTCCGGATAGAGATCGATCTTGAGAGTCGAAAGAAACTCATTGGGATCGGTCATGTCGCGCTGCCACTCGACAATTTGCCGGACCCAGGCGAGACGTTGCTCGTCTTTCGCGTTGACTGGTGAACCGCCGGCCTTATATTTCCAATGCGCAGCGATGCCTTCTTCAGCGACGCGATGCATTTCTTCCGTGCGAATCTGCACTTCAAACTGATGGCCGCCCTCCGCCATCACGGTGGTGTGCAGCGACTGGTAGAGATTGGGTCGCGGCATGGCAATGAAATCCTTGATACGGCCGGGGACGGGGCGCCAGATGCTATGAATCAACCCGAAGACCGCGTAGCAATCCTGCACGGTTTGGGTGATGACACGGACTGCGAGCAGATCGTATACCTGATCGACGGTGATGCGCTGGCGTTGCAACTTTTGGTAGATGGAGTACAGTCGCTTGATGCGCCAATCGACGCGGGCAGTGATGTTATGTTCGACAAGGCGCTCGTGCAGGATGGCATCGATATTGCGGAGAAACTGTTCGCCCTGCTGGCGGTTCGCTTCGACGGCAGAACTGATTTGGTCGTGTCCGACAGGATCGACATAGCGAAAGGACAGATCCTCGAGTTCGCTGCGAACTTTGCCCATGCCGAGACGATGAGCGAGGGGAGCGTAGATGTCGAGGGTCTCGCGGGCGATGGCTTGCTGACGTTCGGGTTGGAGATGTTCCAGCGTGCGCATGTTGTGAAGGCGATCGGCCAGTTTGATGAGCACCACGCGAACATCTGAGACCATGGCGAGGAGCATTTTTCGAACATTTTCCGCCTGACGATCCTCGCGATTGGCAAATTGAATCTTGTCGATTTTGGTGACGCCGTCGACGATGTGGGCCACTTGTTCGCCGAAGGTCTCAGCAATTTCGCGGCTGGTTACGGGAGTATCTTCGACGGCATCATGAAGCAGGCCGGCGGCGATGGCTGTGGAGTCGAGCTTCATTTCCGCCAAAACGCGAGCTACTTCAAGTGGGTGCAAGGCGAAGGGGTCGCCGGACGCTCGTTTTTGACCGGCGTGGTGCTTGAGACAAAATTCGTAGGCCTGTTGAATGATGGCAATGTCGTCGCTGGGGCGATTTTGGCGCACAGTCGTAAGCAGCATCTCGAAGGTGTCAGCGAGTTGTTGCTTGTCGGCATCTGGGGATGCCGCAGCGGTGTGCGCGGTGGCCATAATTGATTTTATGTTATGTGGGCGCAATTACGGCATATGAAGTGGCCGGTGTAACTATGGCGCTGCCAGGAGTATGCGAAGATGACCACTCAGGCGCGAGAAAGGCGAAAGGGAACTATGCCACCTAAGGCAGGTCGAGGGAAGGCTGTGATGCACGCAGAAGGACGAGCAAAGAAGCCCCAAAAGGACGCGGGCGACATTGCGGAACCCGTGATCAAGGTTAGATCAAGCCCGGATGCAGTCGTGTGGCCAGTCGTAAGGATTAGCCGGCGCGCGGCAGCGCGGGTACGGGCAGGTCATCCGTGGGTTTACCAATCGGATGTGGAAGAAATGATCGCGAAGTCGGGTGAAGACATTGCGGCGCCTGGTTCGCTGGTGACAGTTGTCGACGAAAAAGGTGTCGCGCTCGGTACCGCGATGTATAGCGACGCATCTCTCATCACGCTGCGAATGGTGACGCGGGAGTTGATCGGCGAACGCGAAGAATTTCTGGAGTTGGTGCGTCGCCGACTGAGGCGCGCAGTGCAAATGCGTCTGGACGGGCTGAAAGGTTTGACAGGGACGAACGCTTGCAGACTCGTGTTTGGGGAAGCAGACGATCTGCCGGGAATTGTGGCAGATCGATATGGAGAGTTGGTGATTTTGCAACTGCTGACACAGGGTACACATGTTGACGATGTGCGTGCGGTGGTAGTCGATATTTTTCGTGAGATGTTGGAACCGGAGACGATTGTGGAACGTCCGGATGCCCGCATTCGTGAGTTGGAACAGTTAGAGGCTCCGTCTGCGGAACCCCTCTATTCGCGGAATGCAGAAAAGCCGATATTGGCGACGGTTTTCGCGCTGAATGGACTGAAGTTTTATTTCGACGCAAACGCAGGACAAAAGACCGGGGCATTTTTAGATCAGCGAGAGAATTATCTAGCGGCGGAATCGTATGCGCAAGGTCGGGCGTTGGACATTTGCACGTATCAGGGCGGGTTTGCCTTGCACTTGGCTCGCCGCTGTTCGCAGGTGACCGGAGTGGATGCGTCCAGGGCTGCGTTAGAAGTGGCGGAGAAAAACCTGAATATAAATCGGGATCAATTGGCTGGACAGGGAAGTGGCGTGGAGTGGATTGAGGCCAATGCGTTTGATCTTCTTCGCGACTGGAGCGATGCCGGCGAGGAGTTCGACACAATCGTGCTGGATCCGCCAGCGTTTGCGAAGTCAAAACGGGCGGTGGAAGGTGCATTGCGGGGCTACAAGGAAATGACCTTGCGAGCACTTAAAATGCTGCGACCTGGAGGGAGATTGGTGACCTGCTCTTGCTCCCATCATGTACCGCTGGTCGAATTTCAAGCGGCGGTTGCGGAAGCAGCGAGCGATGCGGGCAAGAGGGTGCGGCTGTTGGAGATTCGAGGAGCGGCCTTCGATCATCCAGCGATATTGACGATTCCGGAAACGCAGTATTTGAAATGCCTGATCTGTGAAGTTGATTAGGCGAGACCGGCGCGTGATTGATGGGCACTGATTGCAGCGCTGATTTGTAGTGCGACCGCAAGAGCGGCGCGCCCGTCCTCGGCGTTAACTTCGGGTTCGGTGCGTTCTCTGACGGAGCGCAGGAAGGATTCCAACTCGAGACGTAGCGGCTCGCCGGAGGAGATCTCGAGCTTTCTCATCGCGAACCCTGGGATGGGATGAGGTGTTTCGACGGGCTGGAAGGCGACGGTCGACAGGTCCTGAGCGGCGGGGTGGGATGATTCAGGCGTTTGCAGGGCCGGGACGTCGATGCAGAGAACATCCTGACGTGCGTAATCGACGGAAACGTATTGATGCGGCTGAAAGAAACGGATCTTTCGAACCCGCTCCGTGCTGACGCGGCTGGCGGTGAAGTTGGCGACACAGCCAGATTCAAATTCAATGCGAACATTCGCGATATCGACCTTTGGGGAAAGGATTGGAAGGCCGACCGCGTGCAGCTCGCGAATTGGTGACTGAGTCCAACTGAGGACGATGTCGAGGTCGTGGATCATGAGGTCGAGAACGACATCTACGTCGAGTGCTCGAGGAGTAAAAACACTGAGCCGGTGGACTTCAAAAAAAAGCGGTTGATGCAGAATGGAGCGCACAGCCCGAACCGCTGGATTGAATCGTTCGAGATGGCCGACCTGAATGATGCGCTGATAACGCTGCGCCAGAGAAATCAATTCGTCTGCCTGTTGAAGTGTCGCAGTGAAGGGCTTTTCTACCAGGATGTCGACGCCGGCTGACAGAAGTTCTGATGCGACGGCCGCGTGTTGCGACGTGGGGACGGCAATCGACGCTGCATCCGGAAGTTCGGCGGATCGGAGTAGTTCCGCGGTCGAGGGGTAGGCGGGGACGCGATATTCCGCCGCGAGA
>Ga0208480_1000260_pt1 | contig 20326 bp, 19 predicted proteins | sample NGESurshal092012_4_FD_184485 | JGI IMG/M metagenome (GOLD analysis project Ga0208480, IMG submission 184485) | Arctic peat soil microbial communities from Barrow, Alaska - NGEE Surface sample F53-1 shallow-092012 (SPAdes) | ecosystem: Environmental > Terrestrial > Soil > Wetlands > Peat ... | reverse complement strand
GAGGGCGAAATATTCCGTCTAAGCCATTGATTTCATTGGTGCCGGTTGAGAGGATTGAACTCCCGACCTTCGGTTTACAAAACCGCTGCTCTACCGCTGAGCTAAACCGGCAAATCCGCGAAACGCGCCGTCAAATACCAGACTTGCCGGACGAGGGCTACAGGCACGACGCCGACGCGATCCGCGCGCGGGATCAAGAAACGGAGTATCGGACAACGAAAGAGGCCGCCGATCGGGGCGGCCGCTTGTCGAGATCGTAAACCACTCCTTAGTTAATGTTCGCGGCTACCGATGACCGTGCCTTGTCGACGCCGCCGACGATCGCAAGCTTCACCGCCCACGCCACACGCTGCGTGGCCCAGTCGCTGTCATGCAGCCTGGTGTCATCCGTCGGGTCGACCATCCTGTCGAACGATACCTGCTCGACCTGATGCAAGGCTTGCATGAATGCGAAGCGCCGGAACACATTGACGTCCGCGTCCCGCGCCAGTTCGCTGATCGCCTCGACCATTGCGATCGCCTTGTCCTTCTTGGCCGGCGTCAGCACGGCCGGCACATATTGCAGGTCCATCAGAATGACGTCGGCCTGCGTTTCGTCGCGCAGCTTGACGAGTCCATCGCGGATGGCCCTGGTGGTTTCGCCGAACGAGGGAGGTGGAGGATTCTGGTCCGGGCCTTGCCAGACTGCATTCGTTCCGACCTGCCAGATAACCAGATTGGGCTTCTTGGCGATCACATCGGTACCGAACCGCTGAAGCTCGATCGGCGCTTCCTGGCCGCTGGTTCCTTTGTTGACCATGGTGATCTCGGCGTTCGGATATTGGGCCTGAAGAAATGACAGCAGCCGCTCCGGATAGGCCTTGATGTTGCCTTCTCCTGCCGTCGTCGACGAGCCGATCGCGACGATCGTGGCCTGTCCTCTAGTGAGGCTCTGCGCAAAGTGGGTCAGGCCGTGCTCGAACGGAATCGGCACCACCGGGATCTGTGACGGATCGCTGTCCATGGGTCACCAGTCTGTTGCAGCCGAGACAATTTGAGTTGGAAGAAGAATAGTGCGCCTCGGCGAGATCGGCTAGCCTGCGGCCGCAGATCACCCGTGTGCGCGGTGTTGGCGATTCAGGGTTCGTCTCCTGTTTGTCCTCGGGCCGAGACCATTCCCGCCGGCCGTCATCACGGGAGTACGACGTGGGCCGGGTTTGCGCCGTGATCTGCGTCACGCAGCAAAAACCGAGGGTAGCTGTTGCGGAATTAACCTTTCGTTAACCACGCCGAGTCAGGCTCGGAGCCAGATTCGCGACGGCACCGGAGAATCGAGCCGGCAGTCGCAAGAAAAAGCCGACGGTGTCACGCCCGCCGGCTTTTTCTCTGGACCCTGAAGCTTTCTCTCTGGACCCTGTCATGGAGAAGGCGGCCGCAGCCGCCTTCTCGCCTTCTCCACATCGTCAGCTCGTTCTATTGGCAGATATGCCGGCGGCCGTCTTCGCCCTTGAACCAGGTGCCGGGCTGGCAGACGAAGCCGTTGCGTCCGGTTCCCGGAATGCCCGCGCGCAAGGCCGCGGCGCCGTCGGCGCCGGCCCATCGCGACAGCATCGATACGATCGCCGCGACGGCGTTTCACGACCCGGCGTTAACGCTTTGCTATCCCGTTTGCCCGAATTTGGGCGGCCGCCAATGCCCACACGTTAGGCTTATCAATCGTTAGAACCGCGGCCTTAACGCTTGGCCCAGCGCAGTCGGCTAGATTGCTCCAAAATCGGAATACCGAATGATGCGCGTAGGCCTCGCACTGGCACTTTTGATCGGGACCACGGCGTCGGCATGGGCCGGCGACGGTTTCGATATCGTGATCCCCGGGCGTCCCGGCGTTCCCATCATCATCAACGGCGTCGATGCCTCCTATGCCGTCGTCGAAGGCGATTGGGGTCTCGCCAAGGGCCAGCATGTGCAGCCCACCGTCTATGGTGGCCGCTATGTCGATGCCGGTCCGCATGTCGGCCATTATTACCCAAGTGCGGGCCGGCAGCCGGGGTATGGGCGCCTTGAAATCGAACCGCCGCTGAACCGCATCCTGCCGAAGCCGGCGGAAAGCTATCATCAATCATGGTCCGCCGAATCGGCGCCACCGCGGGCGCAGCCCGAGGTTCCGTTCAATCCGCCGGCGGTGATTCTGGCTCCGCCCTATGGCGGCGAAGGCCGGCAGCAGCAGCAGCATCAACATCAGCAGCCGGTCGGCGTTCCGCAGGACCGGTCGCATCGAGGACCGTGAAATTAACCACGACAAGACAAGAAACCGACCCACAGGAGAGAGTGTTCATGCGTCAGACAATTTCAGCAATAGCCGCGGCGATCGCCGTGATGGCCGCGAGCGCCGTGCCGGCAATGGCGTGCGGTGGTGGAGGGTGCCACTATGTCAGCCCCTGCGCGCAGGACTATGTCGCGGTGCCCGAGTATTCGAGCTATTATAGCTGCGCCGGCTGGGGCTATGGGCGGCTGCCGGATCCGATCCATCAATATTATCCGGATCCGGTCCATCAATATTATTATGTCAACCAGGGCCCGACCTATGACGGTCCCGGCGAATTCGCGCCCTATCCGACCTATCACCAAAGCGCGCTGGGGTATCACCATCCCGTCATCTACACCTATCGTGGGCACCACTGGCGGCCGTCCGGCTATCGCTATTACGGGCACCATCACGGCACCATGATGCATCATGCCCTGCGCTATCATTACGGCTACCGCGGCTATTACTGATCGCCCAATCGACGAAGCACATCGCTTCAAGCGAGCTGTCTCGACCACTCAGCCGATCAGGCCGAGCCGGCTCGCGCCGATATAGAGCGCCAGCACGGCGGCGTTCGAGACATTGAGGCTCTTGATCTCACCGGGCATGTCGAGCCGCGCCACCACGCGGCAGGTCTCGCGCGTCAACTGCCGCAGGCCCTTGCCTTCGGCGCCCAGCACCAGGGCCAGCGGCTGCCGCAGCGGCACCGCGCCGAGATTGTCGCCGCCCTGGCTGTCGAGCCCGACGGTCAGGAAGTCGCGGTCGTTCAGTTCGGCGAGCGCGCGCGCGAGATTCTGCACGGTCACCAGCGGCACCAGTTCGAGCGCGCCGGATGCCGACTTCGCCAGCACGCCGGTGGCCTCGGGGCTGTGCCGCGCCGTGGTGACGATGGCCCTGACCGCGAATGCCGCCGCCGAGCGCAGGATCGCGCCGACATTGTGCGGATCGGTGATCTGGTCGAGCACCAGCACGATGCCCTCCTGCGCCAGCGTATCGATATCCGGCGAGGGCAGGGGGTCGGCCTCGGCCAGCAGACCCTGATGCACGGCATCCGGGCCGAGCCGCTGGTCGATCAGCGCGGGCCGCACGATTTCCGGTGTCACCGGGATGGCGATGTTGTCATCGGCAAGACGCCGCGCCGCGTTCTCGGTGAGCCATAATTTGCGGATCTGCCGCTGCGGATTGGCCAGCGCCGCCGCCACCGTGTGCCAGCCATACAGGATCGCCGGGCCGTCCGGGCTGGCGCCACGGTCGCGCCAGGCCGGCCGGCGGCCGGATTGCCGGTCCTGGTCCGGTCGCTTGACGCCTCCGCGCTGAAACCGCGGCTTTCGGTCACGATCGCTCATCGCCAGCTTGTCTCACGGGTTCCCGATAATGGCAATTTGGGCGATCGGAAGGTGCGCATTTGGGCACGCCCCTTGGTTGACTTTGCCATCGCCCATCCGTCATAAACGCGCCCGACCGGGAGCCCGCCATCGGTGCCCGGTTTTAGCGTCATCCATGGCCTTGCCGCCGCCGTTTCGGCGGACAGGTTGCGATGCTGTTGAGCGGGGGAGTGTCCCGAGTGGCAAAGGGAGCTGACTGTAAATCAGCCGTCTTATGACTTCGAAGGTTCGAGTCCTTCTTCCCCCACCATCGCTGTATTTCGCATTTGATTTCACTCGCCTTTTTGAACTATTTCCCGCACCTTCCCATCGGGTGCGGGAATAGCAGTTCCTGTTTTGGACAGCGGCGGCACGCGTAGAGAGCGCGGCCATCTGTCCGCCTCCCATCCGAATATCGCCTCTAGTGTCGCGACCATTGCGCCATTGTTCGCAGCGCGCGTTGCTGCTGCCTTGCGGATGCCGTAGGCCGACTTGTTCGGGATGCCGGCAGCCTGGCCCGCTTCCTTGAACATCGGGCCGAGATACTCTTTTCGGATTGGCTGGCCTTTCTTGCTGGCGATGATAAGCCAACGTGCGGATGCACTTGGGAGAAAAACGAAATGACCATCGAAATCGGGAGCGCCAAGCGCGGAACGAACGGAATGGTAGAAGTGACGATGGATGTGCGAACCAGCGCGGGAAAAATGATTCTTCCGTTCAAGTTTCCGGATCAGGGGAGTGCCCGAGCGAATGAGAAGCGTGCATACGAGGAACTGAGGGTGTGGCTGCAGGAAACTCAAGAAGCTCTTGAAGCTCGCGGATCGACGCCGCGGTAATCGTTAGTATGCGTCGCATCACGCCGCCATCGAATCCCGGCAATCAGAAATAAAATTCAGGACAGCGTCACACCCGCCGAGACAGAAAGACGCGGCGGGATTGCGCCCGCCGCGTCCCGATTTTTGCACTCGCTGGTCAGGCGCCGAGAGCGCCCCGTTGCCAAGCCGGATGAGCTTAGCGGGCGATCCCAGCGAGGTGACAGCGCTTGGTATAAGACACTGGATCACCTCCTTTCATTGTTGATGGAAAGATCAATATAGTCGGCGAATCGACGCCTGTTAAGGGCAGTTAGGACGGCTCGGGCAATGGCAGCGGTTTCGGAGTTCAACCGGCGCATAGCGGTTGAGGCGGCCAGCCTGGCGTGATAGTTGATCGGCCATAAGCGGGTGTAGCTCAATGGTAGAGCAGCAGCCTTCCAAGCTGAATACGAGGGTTCGATTCCCTTCACCCGCTCCAATGTTTTCAGGCACTTCTGGGATACGGGAATTTCCATTCCGACAAGTCCGGCTGATTGATTCCGACAAATCGCGCCGAGTGAGCTGCTCACCATCAAAGCTGGCCCTTTCGATTTCTGGAAGGAGCGTTTCAGGAACATCCGGGATTTGGGGACCATAGCGTACAAATAGGCGAACCGAGTGCGGTCCGCGCTTCGTCGCGGGCGGCTCGTCCTTAAAGGTGCGATTTTGGCAAAAGCATGTGGATGCCCTTGTTCCCGTCAACCAGTTGGGTTACGCGCAGGTTGCCCGCGAGCGAGCAAAGCATATAAGCCTCGTTGCGCGTCAGATTGGTGCGTGCGCAGACATGTTTAACCATCTCCCTCACTGCCTGCTTGGCCGCATCGTCGAGATCTTCGTCCAATCCGATGGACATCAGATGGGTCGCGCTTTCGGCGAACGGCCAGTCTAGTTCCATGTCCTTTCGCAAGGTGAGCCGAAACGTACCGGTCACGCCTGTTTCAAGCGCCGTGATGCATACTTCCCCATCGCCCTGGACTGCATGTCCGTCACCCGCAAAAAAAAGGGCGCCTTCATTGAACACCGGTAGATAGAGTGTCGTACCGGCGCGCAGCTCCTTGTTGTCCATGTTGCCGCCGAACGCGCGTGGCACGGGCGAGCCGCATCGTCCCCAGCTGGGAGGCGGAGCTGTGGCGACGATGCCGAAAAACGGATCCAGCGGAATCTCCGTCCCCCAAGGCATGATGCAGACGTTGCGTTCGCGATCGATCGCTGGATGGATTGTCTCGTAGTCGGTGAATTCGTCGGGCAGCGTCCCAAGCAGCGGCAAGATCGAGACGAACCCCCAGTCCTGTCGGATTTTCACGTCAAGAATGTCGATCTGCAGCGTGTCGCCAACCTTTGCGCCGTTCACATAGACAGGTCCTGTGATGAAATGCGGGCCTGGTCCATGCGGCAGCGTCTCAAGCGCCCGCATGTAGTCGGCCGGGACCATTTCCAAATCGTCCGGCAACGTTTCCTTTCCGCCGGCCGGGAAGCTGTGCAGGGTAACGGTGTCGCCGGAGTTCACGGACAGCACGGGTGGGCTGGCGCTGTCCAGGTATCCCCATACCATATTTTCAGGCGTGGAAGGAATTTCATGGCGGCGCGACATTGATCTCTCCGGATTGCGGAGAGGCAACAAGACCAGACAGTCCCGTATCAGGCAAGCCGAGATCATCGTCGCGCATCGGCGCGCTTGCTTGTTTGCGCACTTCGAGCGCCAAGCGTTTTTGTGCTAGCTTAACCGCGCGGACGCCGAAAGAGATCGCCGCCAGCGGCGATTGCGGGTGGTCCCAAGTCAGCAGTTGCATGAGGCGAACCCGATGAGACGGTCCCAATTCACTGAGAGCGAAATCCTTCATCTGCTCCATGAGGCGAGTACTGGCGTGTCAGTCGCTGAAATCTGCCGTATCGCAGCAGTGTCGCCGAGAACTTTCTACCGTTGGCGGAGGCGCTTCGGCGGTCTCAACCTTCCGGCGGTGATGCAGATGAAGGATCTCGCGGCGGAGAATTTCCGCCTGCGAGGGCTAGTCAGTAGTCTCTTTGAGCGCCTGCGTGCCGAAAACGAAACGCGTGAGCCAAACACGGCCTTGCCGAAAAACCGCGACAAGGTTCGCGAACAACAACGCGCCATCGGGATTGCAGCGGAAAAATGCGGTGGCGCACTTACCGGACGCTTCGCATCGGTGCGGGTCAATCCGTAGGCGACTGCAGAATTTTTCCGTCTTGATCGCCTGCAGCCATATCGAGAAATAGTTTCATGACCTTCGTCGCGCCTGGGTTTGCGCAGTCGGCCTGGTGCTCAACCTCCATCTCCCCGGCTTGGCTCGGAACCGTCACTTCTTCTACGGGCAGCGATAATGTCAAAAATGACATTATTGCAAAATGACTGATGCTCGATTGATCAGGCCGCCCCTGAAGAAACCGCGAAATCACGAGGAAACGTTCGGCCCGCTGCCATTGGGTCAGTGACGGCGAACGGCGAAGCCGCATGTCGAGCATGTTTCGCTGCAACTTCTTTTATCTTGCGGCCTGCTCGCCTAAGGGAATAGCTTTCCTCGCCACTGGGCGTTTCTTTTGCGAGGAGTGTAGAGCCATGATCAATAGGGTCCGCCAATTTCTCACCTTGGACTGTGCTTCATTTAGCCGCCGCGACTTTCTATCAACGTCGGCCGCCGTCGCGGGCGGTCTGGCGATTACGTCCGTCGGCTCGGGTCTTGCCCGCGCCGCGCAACTCAAGCAAGTGCGTTTCAGCGAAGCCGTCCACAATCTCGGTTACATCAATCTTTATGTTGGCATGCACTCGGGCATCTTCGAGAAAAACGGCCTCGACATGAAGGTGAGCGCGGCCGGCGGCGATACTCAGACTTTCGCCGCGGTGCTTGGGGGTTCCGCGGATTTTGCGATCGGGGACGCGACGATGGCACAGATTTCGCGTGAGAACGGTGGCCCAGGCGTTGTGGTCGGCACCGTCGTGCAACGTGCGCACTATTTCGGCGTGTCCAAAACGCTCAAGCCAATCACCGATCCAAAGGAATTCAAGGGCCTGAAGATCGTCACTTCGCCCGAACCGAATACAAATTACAGTGTCGCAAAACGGCTTTTGGAAAAGGCTGGCCTGAAGGTTGGCGTGGATGCGACGATTGTTCCAGTGAGTCCGGGTACCGAAATCGCGGCCATGCTGGCGGGTCAAGCCGACATCGCTATCGCCTATCAGCCAAGCGTCGCTGCTGCCGAAGCGCAGGGCGCAAAAGTGGTGTTCGACTTCGCAAGCTATATCGGGCCATTCTGCAACACCGGCATCATGGTGCTACCCAGCACCATTCAGAAGGATCCGGAAATGGTACAAGCGTTGGTAACTTCCTTTGAAGAGGCTTCCCGAAAGACCTACGGTGATCCGGCCTTTGCAAAGCAAGTCGCCCGCCAGGAATTTCCCGACCTGCCCGGTGACGTCGTCGACAAGGCTATCGATGCGGAGCTCAAATACCTCATACCCGCACAGTCTGTCGTCACTAAACGGGATCAATGGAAGAATCTGATGGACATGCAGGTCTATCTTGGTAACGCCAAAGGCACGATTTCGTTCGATCAGATCATCGATAACAGTTTCGCGGATAAGGCGGTCGCCAGCCTCAAATGATGGGTGAAGTAAACGGATCGAGTCTTGCCAAGGGTACTATCGCCGGGCCGAATGCCGATCGCGCGATTCCGCTCGTCGTCGAGCATGTTGCAAAAAGCTATGACGTCGATGACCGGGTTGTTCCGGTCATCGGCGATCTGAGCCTGACGCTGGACAACAGTCAGATCGTCAGCATCGTCGGACCGTCAGGTTGTGGCAAGACGACGCTGCTGAACACTCTGTGCGGATTGCTGACGCCGGACTCTGGCCGGATCAGCTGGTACGGCCAAGCCATCACCGGTCAGCCGCAGAATGTTGGCTACATGCTGCAGAAGGATTTGCTTCTGCCCTGGCGAACCGCGCACGGCAATGTGATGCTTGGTCTTGAAATACGCGGCGTTGCGGCTAACGAGGCTCGCGACCGCAGCCGTGCCATCCTCGACCAACTCGGGCTCCACGGCTTCGCCGATCACTACCCTTCGACGCTTTCGGGCGGCATGCGTCAGCGCGTGGCCCTGGCCCGTACCTTGGTGAATGAACCGGCCGTGCTGCTGCTCGATGAACCGTTTGCTTCGCTGGATTTCCAGAACAAGCTCTTGATCGAAAGCGACACCGCGAAACTGGTTCGCGAGGGCGGCCGATCGCTTCTGCTCATTACCCACGATATCGAGGAAGCGGTATCGCTTGCGGATCGTGTAATCGTGCTTTCGAAACGGCCGACCCAGGTCAAGGCGATCTATAATATCGAACTCGGCATCGAACGGACCGACATGATGGCGGCGCGTGACAGCCGCGATTTCAGTAAATACGTTAGGCAGATCTGGGCCGACCTCGACGTCGTGTTGCAATGACCGCGGAAACAGAGAGCGGGATGAGCCGCGCAACTGACCTGGCTGCACGAAAGCTTGTCTCGGCAACTGGCCGGCGCCGGCAGAGGCTGCGCTCGGCGGCGATCGTCCTTGCCACACAAGGTGTGCTTCTGGCCGTGCTGCTTGGTTTTTGGGACTACATGACGGCGAACAACAAGCAGGCGGCCTTCATGTTCGGATCGCCTTCGGCGATCGCCGGCTTTCTGGGCCAGATGATAAAAGACGGCAGCTTGTGGCGCGATAGTTATGTTACCGGAATTGAAACCTTGCTCGGCTTTCTGGTCGGGAATTTTATCGGCACCATCATTGGTCTCTCGTTATGGTACTCCAGGTTCGTTTCCCGGGTAGTTGAACCGTTCGTGATCGCGATTGGCTCGATCCCGATCATCGCCCTGGCGCCTATTATCATCATCTGGTTCGGCACTGGACTGATTTCAAAAGTTGCGATGTCGACCTTGTCGGTCGTGATCGTTGCCTTGGTCACGTCTTACAAGGGCGCGGTCGGGGTCGATACAGACCAGATCAATCTGATGCGGACGCTGGGAGCGTCAAAATTTCAGATCTTTCGCAAGCTCATCGTGCCGGCCTCGCTCACCGATATCTTTGCCGGGCTGAAGCTTACGGTCGGTTTTGCGTTGATCGGCGCGATCGTCGGCGAATTCATGTCATCATCCGAGGGCTTGGGGCACGCAATCTTCAAGGCCGGCTCGCTCTACATCATTCCCAAGGTCTTTGCGGCGTTGGTCGCAACGATCGCGTTGGCGCTGCTTCTGACTTCTGTGGTGGGCAGGATTGAGCGCCTTCTGATGCCGTGGCGCCGCATTCATTGAGATCAGAGGGACGTCCAATCAGGAGCAAAAAATGGTCCAGCGTGTATGCAAGGCAGGCAATATCAAATATGCGCTTTCGGGAGATGACGATTTCATCGCCAGCGTCGAGCCCGGCGAGACGTTCGTTGTGGAATGCGCGATCAATGTCAACGACGGCACGATCCGCCATCCAGGACAGCAATTGGCCGAGGCCGACGTCACTCTTCCCTTCGTAAATGGTGCAACCGGCCCGATCGAAGTCCGGGGATCGAAAGTGGGGGACGTGCTGAACGTCGAGATCCTTAAAATGGAACTCGACAATTTGGGCTTTACGGCTTTGTGGCCAGGCATCGGAATGTTCCCCGATTGGGTGCGGCGAAAGGAGTTCGGCAGACAGACCAGGGTTGTCGAGGTGAAGGATGACCTGGTGCACTGGAACGAGCACCTGAAGCTGCCAATAAAGCCGATGATCGGAGTCGTTGGTGTCGCGCCGGTGCATGGCGCCGTCCTTACGGTCGACAACGGTCCGCACGGCGGCAATCTTGATGTTCAGGAAATCACGACAGGCAATACCGTGCTGCTGCGCGTCAACAAGGCCGGAACGCACCTCTTTCTCGGCGATTGCCACGCGATCCAGGGCGACGGCGAATGCAATGGTATGGGTGCGATCGAAATCGCTGCGACACTGACGGTAAGAGTTTCTTTGGGAAAGGCGCCACCCCGATTGAATCACCCGCGCATCGAAACGCCGACTCATATTTGTACGTTGGGCTGCGCGCGACCGCTCGAAGACGCGATGCGCGTTGCCTTCGAGGAAATGGTTTATTGGCTGGAGGACGACTGGAAGATTCCTGCCGCGGAAGGTTACATGCTTCTGGGCCAAATTGCGGAAGCGCGTTGCACCCAGGTGGTCAATCCAAAATACACTTACATCTGCAAGGTCGATAAAAGCATTATCTCGGGCTATTTTGGCTGACGATGCCGCCTCCCAACGTGAGAGCGTTTCGGATCGGAGAGAGCGCCGGAATTTGAAATTCTGTAGAACGGTTGTGTGTTGCGTGATCGATAAATGCGGGTTGCCACAATCCTGATGGCGCCCCCTGCATCAGACGCCGCCGCCAAGCGTGGGACGAAGACGATGACGTTTGGATCGTCGGGGCGCAGACGCACATTCGGACCGAGTGGTCGGCATGATCTAGCGGGTCCAGTTGCTGGGGGATTGGTGGTGAAGAAATCCCCAGTAGCAAGATTGGAGTGCCAGCCGTGTTGGTCCCAGCCGAGGCCGCAGCTCAAGACTTTGCAATCGAGGAGACGACTATCGCCGGTATTCAGCGGGCGCTGCAGACCAATGCGAGGACGGGCCGCCAGATCGTCCAGGCTTATCTCGATCGAATTGCCGCATACGACCACGACGGTCCAGCGTTCAATTCGATTCTAACGCTGAATCCGCAGGCTCTTGCGGAGGCGGACCGACTCGACGCCGAACGAGCGGGTGGAGCGCCCGTAGGGCCGCTGCATTGTGTGCCGCTGGTGCTCAAGGACAACTACAACACCGCCGATCTGCCGACCACGGGCGGCTCGGCGTCGCTTGCCGGAATGCAGCCACCGGCGGATGCCTTCGTGGTCGCCAAGCTGCGTAAGGCTGGGGCGATTATCCTCGGCAAGTCCAACATGCACGAATTCGCGCTATCAGGCACGACAGTGAGCTCACTCGGTGGCCAGACACTTAATCCCTATGACCTGACTCGAACGCCCGGAGGCTCGAGCGGCGGAACGGGTACTGCGGTGGCCGCAAACCTGGCACTCGCGGGCACCGGCAGTGACACGGTGAACTCGATTCGGTCGCCAGCTTCGGCCAACGCTCTGGTCGGTATTCGTCCAACAAAGGGTCTTTTGAGCCATGCCGGCATCATGCCAGTTTCTGAAACCCAGGACGCGATCGGGCCGATCGCACGCACGGTTGCGGACGCAGCGCGGCTTCTGGAGGTCATGGCTGGCTACGATCGGAACGATCCCTCGATGGGATGGAGTTTCGGCAACACACCAAGCGGCTATGCTCAATTCCTCAAACCGGATGGCTTGCGCGGCGCCCGCATTGGGCTCCTGAAGACACTGCTCGGGAGCGGTGCCGTGCACCAGGAGGTGAACAGCGTGATCGCTGCGGCAATGGCTGCTTTGAAGAGCGCGGGAGCCGAGTTGATCGAGCTTGACGCGCCTGCTCTGGATGCCAGCAGGCTCAATGCCGACAATGACGTCCAGAAGTACGAGTTCAAGACGCTGTTGAACACCTATCTCGCTGCCATCTCCAATGCGCCAGCAAAGTCACTCGCCGAGATCATCGCGTCCGGCAAGTTTCACAAGCCTTCGCTGGAGAAATTCCTGTCCAGCGCGGAAAGCTTCGCGAACGGCCTGGAGGAGCCGGACTACAAGGAACGGCTGGTACGAAACCAACGCACACGGCAGGTACTGATTTCGACTTTCGCCGAGCACAAACTCGATGCCATGGTCTATCCACTCCAAAACCGGCTGGTGGTGCCGCTGACCGAACCTAATCAAGCCGACCGCAATGGTATTCTGGCCTCGGTTACCGGGTTTCCGGCCATCACCGTACCGGCAGGCTTCTCTCGGCCGACCGCGACAGCCCCGTTGGGCGTACCGGTCGGAATGGATATTCTGGGAAAGCCCTGGAGCGAGGGGCGTTTGATCGAGTTGGCTTATAGCTTCGAGCAGGAGGTCCACGTTCGCAAGCCACCGAGGAGTGCGCCCGCGCTGCTCAGACAATGATTGTTCTTCTGGCGCAAAGCGGACATGATCCGCAATATCTTGTCGACCGGGGTACGATGGACCCGTTGTCCGTTCGCGCGGCGACAGCTTGACTGTTCCGGCGGGGCCGGGGGATAGAACTGCCGCGTGCGGTACACGAGTCGATGGTCAACGTGGCGGAGTCCAGGGAGGCTTTGCCGGTTTGAAGTCTCTGAAGATTGGAAAAGCCGCACGTCAAGCCTTCTTCGCTCTCGCCGGCGCGGTGCCCTCTCCACCCAATCGCGCCAACGCCGCGGGATGGATGGCTTCATGCCGAGAATGCATCGCTCGGCGCGTCAAAAATGGTGTACGCGCAAGGCTGCGTTCAGCGCCGGGCAGCCGGTCCCGAGGCGCGGTCACCCATTTCGGAGCAATGTTCATGTCGGATCTGCCGCTCTCGGGCATCAAAATCCTTGATCTGACCCGGGTGCTGGCCGGGCCGCTCTCGGCGCAGATGCTGGCCGATCTCGGTGCCGAGGTGATCAAGATCGAGCGCCCGGGCGGCGGCGACGATGCCCGCGCGTTCGGGCCGCCCTATCTGGTCGATCCCGAGGGCAAGCAGAACAACAACAACTCGTTCTATCTCTGCGCCAACCGCGGCAAGAAATCGGTCACCGTCGACATCGCCAGGCCGGAAGGCCAGCAGATCGTCCGCGCGCTGGCCAAATCGGTCGACATCATGATGGAGAATTTCAAGGTCGGCGATCTCAAGCGCTACACGCTCGACTATGAGTCGGTCCGTGCCATCAATCCCGGTATCATCTATTGCTCGGTGACGGGCTTCGGCCAGACCGGGCCGTACAGCCCGCGCCCCGGCTATGACGCCATCTTTCAGGCGATGGGTGGCCTGATGAGCGTCACCGGCCATATCGACGGCGAGCCCGGCGCCGGCCCGATGAAGGTCGGGCCCAGCATCGTCGACTACATGACCGGCATGAACACCTCGATCGGCATCCTTGCCGCGCTGTATCATCGCAAGGCCAATGGCGGCGCCGGCCAGCACATCGATGTCTGCCTGCTCGACACCGTGATCGCCTCGCTATCGCATTACGCGCAAATCTATCTGGTGAACGGCAACACGCCGCCGCGCCGCGGCACCTGGGGCAATGGCGGCATGCCGGCGGGGGCGTTCCGCTGTACCGATGGCGAACTGATGCTGGTGGTCGGCAACGACGCGCAGTTTGCGCGAACCTGCGCCGTACTGGGACGTCCGGAACTGGCGAACGATCCGAAGTTCATCAAGAACAACGACCGCGTCATTCATGGCAACGAGATCATGGCGATCTTTGCCGGACTGTTCCTGACCAGGCCGGTGGCCTATTGGCGGCAGGAACTGGACAAGGCCGGCGTGCCCTGCGGGCCGATCAACGATTTCGCGCAGGTCTTCGCCGACGAACATGTCCGCGAACGCGGCATGGAAATAAAGGTCGAGCACCCGTTCGAGCCGGCGCTGTCGTTGATCCGAAATCCCATCGTCTTCTCCGGAACCCCGGTGAAGGACTATCGCGCGCCGCCGCTGCTCGGCCAGAACACCAGGGAAGTGCTGGCCTCGAAGCTCGGCTACGATGACGCCCGGCTCGACGGCCTGAAAAAGCAGGGGATCATCTAAAGCGGTCTCGTCAGCCGCTACCCAACCTGGATGGATCGTTGTAGCTCGGGGTCTGGTCCTGGAGGACTGGCGGAAAGCGTGGGTCCACACCTTGGCTGGGACGCACGATGACATGTCGCGGTTTGGGGTGATGCACCCTTGCGGCGCTGGCAGAAGCGACGAGGGCGATCGTCAAAAGACCAAGGGCCAAAGCAGAACGCATCGCATTTGCTCCAATTGACCAACCGTCCTCATGTGATGCCCGGGCCGCCCCGCCGCCACCGGTACCGGCTTCAGGATCGCTCAAATCGGGGTGATCATAGGTTGGCCGCGGATGGGTCTCGGACCCTCATGGTGAGGAGCGCGTCTTCGCGCGTCTCGAACCATGAGGCCTCGGGAGAAGCCACCCCAATGGCTTCATCCTTCGAGACGCATCGCTCCGCGATGCTCCTCAGGATGAGGTCTCAGATCCTCACGATGAGGTCTCAGCCCCTCATGGTGAGGTCTCAGACCCTCATGGTGAGGAGCGCGTCTTCGCGCGTCTCGAACCATGAGGCCTTGGGAGAAGCAACAATGATTCGAGCGTTAGCTATCGCGCGACCAGCGGGGCGGGCGTCCGTGGCGCCTCGCTGCCGGCCAGCGCCTTGACCGAGACATCGACAATGCGGTCGATGATGCCCTGGACGTCGTTGAGGTCGCACGTACCGTCGGACAATTTGGTCAGCCGTTCGCTGTCGCGGATGGTCTGGTGCGCCATCGCAAGCGCGAAATGCAGCGCCCAATAGAGATCGACCTCGTTGCGCCCCGGCAACGAGCGCCGCATCGCCGCGGCGAATTTCCGCAAATGATCGATCTCGCGATTCTTGATGCGGCGGATCGGCGGCACCGATTCGATCGAGGCGCGGATCATGAAGCGCGCCGCGGTCGAGCGCTCGCGATCGGGACCAAGGCAGCCGCGCAAGGTCGGCCCGACCAGCGCGCGCAGGATGGCGTCGATGGCGGCACGTCCGCCGCCGGCGGCTTCCGCCTCCTTCAGCTCGTTGAGCCGCTCCCGGTTGGTGGCGAGGCTGCGGCTGACGAACAGTTCGGCGATCAATTCGTCCTTGGAGCCGAAATGGTAGTTCACCGCGGCCAGATTCACGTCCGCCGCCGCGACGATGTCGCGCAGGGTCACATCGCCAAAGCCGCGATCGGCGTAAAGCCGTTCGGCGGCATTCAGGATCGCGGTTCGGGTTTGGTCCGTCGGCATCGTCGTGGCCCCATGCAAGCGGGGGAGTTGCAATTCAAACAGTTGTATGAAACTATGATTTGAAGGCTGAAATGTCAATGCGCGAGACGGCGCCGGTTCGCGGCAACTCGTTGCCGCCGTCGTGCCGCCATGCGCGATAAATGGTCTTGCGACCGACCTGTGGCGGGCAGACAGTGCGGCCCAAGTCTTTCGAGAAACCAAGTCTTCGAGAACCTACAAGTCTTTCGAGAAACCTAGGTGAGGAGCGTCACATGGACTTCAATATGTCGGACCGCCAGAAGGATTGGCTCAACCGTGTTCAGGCCTTCATGCACAACCATGTCCGGCCCGCGGTGCCGATCTACCAGAAGCAGGACGCCGAGGGCGCGCGCTGGAAGACGATCCCGGTGCTGGAAGAGCTGAAGAAAAAGGCCCGTGCCGAAGGCCTGTGGAATATGTTCATGCCGCCCTCGTCGCACGAGGACGATGAATTCCGTGGCGCGGGATTGAGCAATCTCGAATACGCACCGCTGGCCGAACAGATGGGCCATATCGGCTGGGCGTCGGAAGTGTTCAACTGTTCCGCACCCGATACCGGCAACATGGAAGTGTTGATGCGGTACGGCACCAGGGAACACAAGAGGAAGTGGCTCCGCCCGCTGATGGATGGCGAGATCCGCTCCGCCTTCCTGATGACCGAACCCGCGGTGGCATCATCGGATGCCACCAATATCGAGACCAGCATCAAGCGCGACGGCGACCACTATGTGATCAATGGCCGCAAATGGTGGTCGTCCGGGGTCGGCGATCCGCGCTGTCAGGTTCTGATCGTGATGGGCAAAACCGATCCGAGCGCGCCGCGCCATCAGCAGCAGTCGCAAATTCTGGTGCCGCGGGACGCCAAGGGCATCACGGTCGAGAAGATGCTGCCGGTGTTCGGCTACGATGACGCGCCGCACGGTCACGCCCAGGTATTGCTCGAGAACGTCCGCGTTCCCGCCAGCAACATCCTGCTCGGCGAGGGCAGGGGCTTCGAGATCGCGCAGGGCCGGCTCGGCCCCGGCCGTATCCATCACTGCATGCGCACCATCGGCAAGGCCGAGGAGGCGCTGGAGAAGATGGTGAAGCGGCTGTCGTCACGCACCGCGTTCGGCAAGAAGATCATCGAGTACTCGATCTGGGAACAGCGCATTGCCGAAGCCCGCACCGATATCGAGATGAACCGGCTGTTGTGCCTCAAGGCAGCCGACATGATGGACAAGGTCGGCAACAAGACCGCGCAACTCGAAATCGCCATGATCAAGGTGGCGGCGCCCAACATGGCGCTGAAGATCATCGACCATGCTATTCAGGCCTATGGCGCGGCCGGTGTCTCCGACGACGCCGGTCTTGCCCGAGACTACGCCTCGATGCGCACCATGCGGCTGGCCGACGGGCCGGACGAGGTCCATAACCGCGCCATTGCCAGGCTTGAACTTCGGAAGTATGCAAACTCTCCCACCAGGCATTAACGGGAGCACCAGGCTGCGCTCCCCACGGAAGCCTGAGAAAAAATCCGAGGGAGCGTCATCGTGGCCGAAGGCGTCAGAAAAGACGAAGAATTCTCGGGCACCAAGCCGGTCGAGGAGCGGCATCGCATCGACGAGATGCGCCTTGACGGCTGGATGCGCGAGCACGTCGAAGGCTATCAGGGACCGCTGGTCGTCCTGCAGTTCAAGGGCGGCCAGTCGAACCCGACCTACCGGCTCGACACGCCCGGCCGTTCCTATGTGATGCGGCGCAAGCCGTTCGGAAAACTGCTGCCGTCGGCCCATGCGGTCGACCGCGAATTCCGTGTCATCGCCGCACTCGGCAGACAGGGGTTTCCGGTCGCCAGGGCCTATGCGCTGTGCACCGACGATACCGTGATCGGCGCCGCCTTCTACATCATGTCGATGGAAGAGGGACGCGTGTTCTGGGATCCGACGCTGCCGAGCCAGCCGCCCGAGGCGCGGCGCAGGATTTTCACCAGCAAGATCGAGACGCTGGCGAAGCTGCACATGTTTGATCCGCAGGCGATCGGGCTCGGCGATTTCGGCAAGCCCGGCAACTATTTTGCGCGCCAGGTCGATCGCTGGACCAAGCAATACCGCGCCTCGGAGACCCAGCATATTCCCGAAGTGGAAAAACTGATCGAGTGGCTGCCGCGCACGCTGCCGAAACAGGAGCGCGTTTCCATCGTTCACGGCGACTACCGCCTCGACAACATGATTTTCCATGCCACCGAGCCGCGGGTTCAGGCGGTGCTCGACTGGGAACTGTCGACGCTCGGCGATCCGATGGCCGACTTCACCTATCTCTTGATGCAATGGACCATGCCCGGTCTGGTCGACGCCGACCTCGCCGCGCTCAACATTCCGAGCATGGCAGAGGCGGGGCAGATCTATTGCCACATCGCCGGCACCGCCGTACCTGACCTGAACTGGTATTTCTCCTACAATCTGTTCCGGCTGGCCGGCATCACCCAGGGCATCGCGGGCCGGATTCGCGACGGCACCGCGGCGAACGCCAGAGCCATGGAGTCTGCCAAGCGCACGGTGCCGCTGTCGAAGGCGTCCTGGGAATACGCCCAGAAGGCCGGCGCGACATAACCACGTCCGTCATTGAGAATGCGTAGCCCGGATGGAGCGCAGCGCAATCCGGGAACCGCGGGGGGCCGTCCCCGGATTTCGCTTCGCTGCATCCGGGCTACGCCTGCCGTCATTGCGACGTCTGCTGCATCGCTCTCTTGCCCGGCCATCAAGGGTTGGCGTTTCTACTAAATCGGCTTGCCCGCGTATGGCATCGACGCGGTGAGGCCGCCATCGACCGGGATCGCCTGGCCATTGACGTAGGAGGCTTCGTCACTGGCGAGGAACAGCCCCATCGCCGCCAGCTCGTGCGGTTGTCCGGCGCGCTTTAGCGGATTGAGCTGGCCGATCTTGCCGTCGGTGCCGCGCTGTTTCGCGTTGTCGAAGATCGGCTTGGTCATGCCGGTTTCGATCAGGCCGGGGCACACCGCATTGATGCGCACACCGGTGCCGGACAGCGAATAGGCAGTGGTCTGCACCAGGCTGATGACGCCGGCCTTGCTCGCCGCATAAGGATGGCCGCTGGCGCCGGACTTCAGACCCGCAACCGAGGCGGTGCAGACGATCGCCCCCTGTTTCTGCCGTATCATGTGCGGCATGGCATATTTGATCGCGAGAAACGGTCCGATCAGGTTGATGCGCAGGATTTCCTGCCAGTGCTCCACGGTCTGCTCGGCCAGCGGCACCAGCCCGCCGCTGATGCCGGCATTGGCCCAGATCGCATCGAGCCGCCCGTAGGCGGAAACCGCTTTGTCGATGAAGGCCATGACGTCCTTTTCCGAGCCGGCATCCGCGATCACCGCTTCGGCGGTGCCGCCGGCCTTGCGAACCTGCTCGACCGTCTCCTTGACGCCGTCGGCGCGGTCGACCGCGATCAGCCGGGCGCCTTCCCGGGTGAACAGCAGCGAGGCCGCGCGTCCGATGCCGCTGCCCGCGCCGGTGATGATGACGGATTTGCCTTCGAGGCGGCCCATGAATGTCTCCCTGTTCACTTCCGATCTGCGCGCATGCCGCCATACGGAATTCGGGATTCACTTGAGACCCGATCCGGTCTCACGTACAGCCACGTCGAACACTATTGAAGGGTTCCTGCGATGTCCAACAAAGACCAGCCATTCAAAGCGCAGTACGCTGTGCCCGCAGGGGTGGTTGCGACGCGGTGGTGGTGGGTGCGTCATGCGCCGGTTCGGGAGGACGGCGGCTGCATCTATGGGCAGAAGGACATCGGCTGTGACACCACCGACCGCGAGGTGTTCAAGGCGGTCGCGAAAATCCTGCCGCGTCGCGCGGTCTGGTACGCGAGCAATCTGAAACGAACCCATCAGACGGCGGATGCGATCTGGGCCGCCGGATTTCCCAGACCGTCGTCCATGCAGCACGAGCCGGCGCTCGCCGAGCAGCATCTCGGTGAATGGCAGGGGTTGAACCGCGCGGCGTTCTTCGCAAGCCGGCCGGTCGATGTCGGCAGCTACTGGTTTGCGCCGATCGACGACCCGGCGCCAGGCGGCGAGAGTTTCATGGATCTCTACAACCGCGTTCGTGGCGCGATCGAACGGATCAACGCCGAGCACGCCGGCAGGGACGTCATTGCGGTGGCGCATGGCGGCACCATCAAGGCCGCGGTCGGTCTTGCGCTTGGCGATCAGCCGGAAAAGGGCCTTGCCTTCACCATCGACAACTGCTCGGTGACCCGGCTCGATCATCTCGCCAGCGCCGGCCACTTCGGTTGGCGGATTCCGATGGTCAATCAGCAGCCCTGGATCGCCGATGCGTCGCACAACGCCATGCACCAGCCGGCGGGGCTTGAAATCGCCACCGCCAGCAAGCTGGCGTGAAACTACGGCTGCGGTTGTCGAACCGCGCGAACGCTGCTTAGGTTGAGCTGAACGGAAAACCGGCGCATCCGCCGCCGGACCATCGATGGGAGAGACGCATGAGCTTGTTTGACATGTCGGGAAAAGTCGCCGTCATCACCGGCTCCACGCGCGGGATCGGCCGCGCCATTGCCGAGCGGATGGCCGAGCATGGCGCCAAGGTGGTGATCTCCTCGCGCAAACAGGACGTCTGCGACCAGGTGACCAAGGAGATCAATGACAAGTTCGGGAAAGGGACCGCGGTGTCGATCGCGGCAAACATCTCGAGCAAGGAAAACCTTCAGCATCTGGTCGACGAAAGCAACCGCGCCTTCGGCAAGATCGATGTGCTGGTCTGCAACGCCGCGTCAAACCCGTATTACGGTCCGCTGGGCGGCATTTCCGACGATCAGTTCCGCAAGATCCTCGACAACAACATTGTCGCCAATAACTGGCTGACCAGCATGG
>Ga0208480_1000259_pt1 | contig 20425 bp, 24 predicted proteins | sample NGESurshal092012_4_FD_184485 | JGI IMG/M metagenome (GOLD analysis project Ga0208480, IMG submission 184485) | Arctic peat soil microbial communities from Barrow, Alaska - NGEE Surface sample F53-1 shallow-092012 (SPAdes) | ecosystem: Environmental > Terrestrial > Soil > Wetlands > Peat ... | reverse complement strand
GGCGCCGCCGCCGCTGGAGCCGTTCGAAATAGAGATCTGAGGGGCGGTTGCGGAGGTTGAGGTTGGCGAGTCGTTGACGAAGCCGGAAGCGATGTCCAGCGCCTTTTGCGCCTCCTCCGCCGAGGCCACTGACCCGGTGAGGATAATTGTGTTCTCGACGGTGCGTACGCGGATCTCGCTGCCCGGGATCGCGACATTGAGGAGCGACGTCAATTCGCCGATGGCCCGACCGACCGAGACCTGGAAGAACGCGATTCTTCGGCCGTCCTTGGCCAAGGCGAATATGCTTGTGTGACCATTGGAGACGCCGGAAATATAGATGCGCTTCGCCGTGCGCACGATCGCGTTGGCGACGTTGGGATCGCCGACATAGATTTCGCCGGCTTCCTCAGGCAGGTCGCGTATGACCGATTGGCCGACGCCCATTTGCAAGGGCTGGGCTGTCGCGTCCGACATGGCGCCCATCCGCGCAAGATCGTCGCCATCGGCGGCCCGGACGGTCGAAGCCGGCACGATCGCGAGAAGCGCCGCCGAGACGCAAATGGCAATGGCTTGCCGTCTCTGAATGCGATCGGACTTCATGCCCCGGCTCCGTCTCTGGAGAACAAGCGACAAAGGAAAGGTAAGGTGAATCACCGGGTCGCCTGCTGCGGCGCGCCGTAGCGAACCACCGTCAAAGCGTCATCCTGGCTGACAATAGTCTTCGCGGGGCCGCCGCTGTCGACGAGGCTGCGGAGAACGAGATGAAGATTCGCGTTGCCGGCGTGCTGAGCGAGGATGATGAGATTGACCTGATCAGGGTCGAGCTCCAGCGTGGCGTTGGCTCCGATGATGACCTTCTTGCCGTTCTGCTCTTCCACGTTCTGGCCGATTGCGAGGACGCGCACATTGGCGAGGATCGGTTGCGCCGTCATGACTTCGACCCCTCGAGCCTTGGTCGATTCCTCGTCGCGCGCGAGACGGACGACGTCGACCCGGTCATTCGGAAGAATGAATCCGCCCGCGGTCGAATCGCCGTCGTTGTCGATCTTGATCGCGACCGCCCGCTTTCCGGTCGGTAGGATCGCCGACATGAAGCCGCCCGCCCCGGCCTTGACGAGCTTGTCATGCCGGATCGGCTCGCCGCGAAGGAAAGCCACCCGCGTCATCGAGCCATCAATGTCCTTGAGCGCGTCTGGCTTTCCCGACTTTGTGATCATAAGTTCGGAGACGTCCGCTTTTGGCCACGGATGCCAAGCCATTGCGCCCTCGTTGACGACCGTACCCATCGGCAGATCCTGACCAGCGACGAGCACTTGTTCGACGTCGACCTTCGGAGCTTCCGCAATCGGGCTCGGCGCCGAATTGCCGGCGCCTCTCAAAAACATATACGTCGCGCCGAACGCCAGAACCGCGATCGCCCCCACGATGATCAGCCTTCGATTCATAAATCATGACCCTTCGCTGACTCGCTAGCGGCACGATTTAAACATCGTAATCGTCAAGGTACGGTTAATTTAAAGTATCGACTTGCGTGTCAGGCGTTAGTCAACCTGATAATCGAAGGAAAAGCTTCGATTGAATCCCGCTGCCAGCCTGCTATTCCGAATAGTGAGCTATAATATATTTTGCTAACGAAGTGTTGACTGAGAGAATAGCTGAAAATAAGCCCATCTGGCTCGCGTAACTGAGCGATGAATCTTGGATCGGCGGCTCATCGTTTCGTCGGAACGAATAGTGTCCATCTACGAGAAATGACCGGAAGCGAATGCTCGTCGTCGTTGACGCGGTCGCGACGACCCTATGCGGATCTCGGCTGGCGGCTTCCGCTCGCCGATCCGCAGACAGTCGGCTTCGATGTGGCCTAGACGACCGCGGCCCAGATGGATGAGTTGGGAAATTGCATCAGGCCGGCTGCCGCCAATGCGATTCCGTATGGGACGCCGGCGCCGGCATTATGCAGCCGCGCAACCCACGCGACGCGGGCGAGCGCAGCAGGCAGGGGGGCCCTGCGAATGCCGAGAAGGATTAGCGTAAGGATTCCGCCGAAGACGGAGGCAGCGAGACCATAGTCGAGGATTGCGGCCCAACCGAGCCATGCCGCGGTTGCGGCCGCCAATTTGGCGTCGCCCCCGCCGAGCCAGCCGAGGTTGAACATGACAAATGTGATTCCGAGAATGGCCAAGGCGCACGACATATTGAGGAGAATATCGACCGCCGGAACGCCAAGCAGCGCCGCAAAGATCACATATCCGAGCGCAAGAGCGACGCAGATCCGATTTGGGATTGTAAAGGTCAGGAGATCCATGGACGCCGAAAGCGCCATGAGGGTGGGGAAGAAGGCGAAAATCGAAAGATGGAGCAGGTTCGAAGCCATCGCAGTTTTTCGGTCGCATCAAACAGGAGAAATCGATCTGTGTCTCGCTCGTCCGTGATCTGAACGGACGCCGACCTGGGCGGCCACTTTATTTGAGGGTCGTGCCGACTTCGTTGAAAACCGCACTGACCTTGGTGCCGACCGTTTGGACCGCGGTGATGATGAAGACGGCGATCAGCGAAGCGATCAGCGCGTACTCGATCGCCGTGACGCCGGACTCGTCGGCGACGAACTTCTTTATTGATGGAAACATTCGTTTGCTCCTGCTTCAAAGACCCAACGACGACCCCGGTTTCCACCCCGCCGACCGAGCCAAGAGTAGGGCTACCCAATTTCGACCGCGTTAATTTGAGCCGTCCCCGGCGAGGGGGCGATTGAAGTTGAGCGAGTTGGTTAAGCGGCGAATAAGGGTGAACGATGTGCGCGGGATATGGATTTGAAGCAAGTCTTAACTCAATTCGAGCCCGAATCTTCGTCTTTGCATACCGTTGTTTGCGCGAGCGACGGCCGGCCTCGAGATTTGCTCTTCGACGCTATAAAGCGGAGGGGCCGGGGATCGGCTCAGCTTAAGGCGCGAGATCGAGCCAAGCTCCGTCCACGCCGTTCTCCACCTCGACAATCCAGAGGTCGGGGTCAAAGGCGACCTCTCGTTTGAGCCGCGCCTCGGCTTCGTCGGAATGGATCAATGGCCCGGCATGGGTACGGGCAAACATCCTCTCGACGCCGCGCGGCGCCTCAGCCGCGGCAGACTGCGGTGCGGGCCCGTAGAGCGTCGCGCTTCCATTGAGGTGGTCGACTTTGACGAAAATGGCGCCGGCCTCCGCAGCGCCTCGCCGGCGCAAGACAGCGCTCGCCCCTTCCACTCCGCACCGACGCAAATAGGCAGCGACCCAAATGTCGGAGCGCAGCCGCACCGAGCTCAGTGTCCTCCGGCGCGAGCGGCGGCGGTCAATTGCTTGACAAGCCGCTCGGTTATTTCGGTCGCGGGGGGCAGGCCATGCGCGTGCTCAAATTCTCGCAAAGCTTGCTCCGTCGCGGACCCCTCCTTCCCGTCCGGCTTGACCGCGTAGCCAAGCTTGGCCAGGGCGGTTTGGGCAGCGAGGGTCAACCGCGAGGAATCGCCGTGCGGTTCCCCTGCCAACAGTTCGGCGATCGGATCGGAGACTGAGGAAGAGCTTCCCGCGGTCTGAGCCGCCCGCGGCGGCGGAAGGGCGGCAGCGGGCTGCGCGGGCGGGACGTTCTCTTCCACGTTGACTGGCTTCTGGGGAGGGGGTGGGGCCGGCGCGGGCGCGGCGGATGGAAGCTTCGGCGCCGCATAACCAAATAACGGGGCGGGATGACGCTCGCGCTGCAAAAGAAGCGCGTTAACGCCGATGCCCACAAAGGCCGCGAACAGCGCCGCTCCAAGGTAATATCGCAAGTGCGCGAGCTTCACGCGCCCGGCGATCCTTCGTGTCAGCGCTTCATGAGCCGAACGTTGGACCGGCCCCCGGAGCTGGCCCAGATTATTTTTTATGCGTGCAAGCGCTAGATCCACGTGTGTTCTCCTGCGACCGCAGCGGCTCCGCTCGAATCCGTCTCGCGCTCGAAAGGGCGGGAGACGGAATAGCGACCGGAAGAATACCGGTCATTTCGATGAAGGACGGCGGCGAAACGATTGGCCGGCATAGCTGGGTTCGGCAAAAAGAGTGCGGACGCATCACTTGCAAGCGCTTGGGATCGTCGCGCGTTTCCTTAAAATCGCAGCCGCTGATTAAACCAATCTTAAGTCTAGACTCAGTCGCTTCCCTAATTGCGACCGGGTCCGGCGCGCTTTAGGATTATGGTTACTTGTTGATTACAACGGTCGTCTCCACCTTGGCGACCTATGGATTCCGAGGGTGCGCTGGTCCAGGAATGGCTGGCGCCCATATAAGGGCTATGGACGACCCAAACAGGCTGGCGCATCCCTTGTCGGCAATTGAAAGCATTCGCGAGGATTTTGCCTCTCTCGACGACTGGGAGGATCGATATCGTTATGTCCTTGAATTGGGTCATTCGCTCGAGCCGCTGAGCGAGCAGGGCCACAACGACGTCAACAAAGTTCGGGGCTGCGTCAGCCAGGTGTGGCTGGAGTGCGAGTCGAAGACGAACGCAGAAGGCGAGAACATCTTACACTACCGCGGCGACAGCGACTCTCACCTCGTGCGAGGCCTGATCGCAATTGCCGTCGCGCTCTTTTCCGATCGCACGCCGGAGCAGATCCGTGCGGTGGATGCGGTCGCCGCCTTTCGCGCGCTCGGCCTCGAGCAGCATCTGACGCCCCAGCGCTCGAATGGCGTACGCGCCATGATCGAGCGGATTCGGGCCGACGGGGCGCTCAAGCTTGGCGCCGCCTAGCGATGGTGATCGCTCTTTAAATCGGGACGGCAAGCCCCCTCACCCTCACTCTCGTTGTCCCCGCGACGCCGCATATCCGCGCCCGAATTATGGAACAGAGCAATGCGGCGCCGTGACGGTCAACAATTCCTTAATCCCATTGGCGGAGACTGAAAGTAACGCTTTGTTAGCCGCGGGATGTCGATCGATGGGTGAATTCGAGAATTCAAGCGCCGGCAACGCGCTGCAGCCGGCCAGCGCCTCGCGGGACCTCGTTGTCGTGGAAGAGCGGGCGGGAGCCAAACCGGCGCCTGAGCAGCAACCCGCGACTCCGGGCCGGGTTTCCTTCTCCCGTTTCCATTTCGCCGCCGCAGCGGCGCTTGCGGTCGTTGCCGCCGTCGCGGGGGCGTTGTTTTTGGAAAACCAGCAGCAGGCCAAGGCGCTTGCGGAACAGGCGAGTGAAAACGCATCTCTGGTTCACACCATCAAGTCGCTGAAGGTCCGTCTCGACGCAATCGATAGCACGATGTCGAAGGCAGGCCTGACCGACTTGCGGCAGTCGGTCGGCGAGATCAGGTCAAACCTGGCTTCAACGCGGGAGGTCAGCGGGGCTTTGGCGCAACTCTCCCAACGCGTTGACAAGCTGGACCATGAAGCGAGCGCGAAGGTCGACAAACTCACCGAACGCGTCGATCACGAAGCGACCGCTTTGACAACCGGCCTCTCGACCCGCATCGACAAGCTGGAGCAGAAGATTGCCGCGCCGCTTCCAACGGCGTCACCGGTCGCACAGGCGAAGCAACCCCCGACTCGTCCGAAGTTCGACAACGTTTCAATGGACAGGACGAGCTCAATTGAACCATCAAAGCCTCTTTTGCGCGGATATGTCGTGCTGGACGCTCGCGACGACGTCGCGCTGGTCGGCGGGCGCTATGGCGAGCGCGAAGTCCGTCAGGGCGATTTTCTTCCCGGCGCGGGGCGGGTCGAGCGTATTGAGCTCGGAGGCGCCGGATGGGTCGTCACGACAAGCGGCGGCCTCATCGCCTCCGCCGATTCTCCCCGCTACTGATCACGCCGGCCGTTACGCGATCCGGGCCGCGGTTTTGAAATTGGCGGCGCTGCGCCTTGGTGCGCACTAAAAGGCCTAGCTACTCCTGGGCGTTAACATAAACGTGAACGCTTTCGATAAGAGGGCGTGTGTGGTACCACGCCGCCTCGAGGCTTCCGCGCGGGCATGCGCGCGGGCCCAGGGACAGACCGCACGCATGGACGAACGGCGTACCAGTTTCAATTATGAGGATCTCATCGTCTGCGGTCGGGGCGAGCTGTTCGGACCGGGCAACGCCCAGCTGCCTTTGCCGCCGATGCTGATGTTCGATCGGATCAGCGAGATCTCCGAAACTGGAGGGGCCAAAGGCAAAGGCGTCGTTCGGGCAGAGCTCGACGTCAAGCCGGACCTCTGGTTTTTCGGTTGCCATTTCAAGAATGATCCGGTGATGCCGGGGTGTCTCGGCCTGGACGCGCTTTGGCAAATGACCGGGTTCTTTCTCGGTTGGCTCGGTCTGCCTGGACGGGGCCGCGCGCTCGGCGTCGGGGAGGTGAAGTTCGTCGACCAGGTGCTGCCAACGGTAAAGAAGGTTGTCTATGGCGTGGATATGAAGCGTGTCTTCAAGGGCAAGCTGGTCCTTGGCGTTTCTGACGGGTGGCTCGAGGGCGATGGCAAACGTATCTATGAGGTCAAGGATCTCCGCGTCGGCTTGTTCAGCCCTGCGCCAGCAGTTTCGACTTAACCTCTCGGATCTCGGCTGATCGGCGGTGGAGACAAGAGAATGAGGCGTGTCGTTGTCACCGGCATGGGCATCGTTTCCTCAATCGGAAGCAACACGCAGGAAGTGACCGCCAGCCTTCACGCCGGCAGGTCGGGAATCACGCACGCGGATCGGCTTGCCGAGCTCGGCTTTCGCTCTCACGTCCATGGAGCGCCAACGGTTCGCGCCGAAGAGATCATCGATCGACGGGCGATGCGGTTCCACGGCGGCGGAACGGCCTGGAACCATGTCGCGATGGATCAGGCCATCGTGGACAGCGGTCTTGCGCCCGACGAGGTCTCCAATGAACGGACCGGTCTCATCATGGGTTCGGGCGGTCCCTCGACACGCGCCATCGTCGAGGCTGCAGACACCGCCCGCACCAAGGGCCCCAAACGCGTCGGCCCGTTCGCGGTGCCGAAATCCATGTCCTCGACAGCCTCTGCGACCCTGTCGACCTGGTTCAAGATCAAGGGCGTCAGCTACTCCATCTCCTCCGCATGCGCCACATCCAATCACTGCATCGGCGCGGCTTACGAGCAAATCCTGGGCCGTCGGCAGGACGTGATGTTCGCCGGAGGATGCGAGGAACTCGATTGGACCTTGTCGGTGATGTTCGACGCGATGGGCGCGCTCTCGTCCGCCTACAACGACACGCCTTCGCGCGCGTCCCGCGCCTACGACAAGAATCGGGACGGATTTGTCATCTCGGCCGGCGCCGGCGTTCTGGTGCTCGAGGAATATGAGCGGGCCAAGGCGCGTGGCGCCAGGATTTATGGCGAGATCGTCGGTTATGGCGCGACCTCGGACGGGCACGACATGGTTGCGCCTTCCGGCGAGGGCGCCGCCCGGTGCATGCGCCAGGCTCTGAGCGGGGTTAAGGTCCCGATCGACTATATCAACCCGCATGCGACTTCGACCCCGATCGGCGACCTCAAGGAGATCGAGGCTTTGCGCGAGGTCTTTGGCTCAGGCGACAAATGTCCGCCGATCTCGGCGACCAAGTCTCTGACCGGACATTCCCAGGGCGCGACCGGCGCGCACGAGGCGATCTATTCGTTACTCATGATGCAGAACGGCTTCATCTGCGAGAGCGCCCATATCGATGAGATCGACCCTGCATTCTCGGACATGCCGATCGTGCGCGCGCGCCGCGACAATGTAAAATTGCGTTCGGCGCTTTCGAACTCGTTCGGTTTTGGCGGAACTAACGCGACGCTCGTCTTCAAGCACGTCGACGCCTGACCGCTCAAGTCTGTTCCCGCCGCAACTCACTCATCTCTGCCCCACGAACACTGAGAAAACCGATCAACGAGCGCGCCCCATGAGATCTGGCTTGATGAGCGGCAAACGCGGCCTGATCATGGGCGTCGCGAATGATCACTCGATAGCGTGGGGCATAGCCAAAGCCTTAGCCGGCGAAGGCGCCGAGTTGGCCTTCACCTACCAGAACGATGCGCTCGGCAAACGGGTCGCGCCATTGGCCGAGGAACTGGGCGCGGCGGACCATGTTTACCGATGCGATGTCGAGGACCTGAGTTCGGTCGACGCGATGTTCTCCGAGCTCGCAAAGGTCTGGAGCACGCTCGATTTCCTCGTCCATTGCATAGGCTTTTCCGACCGCAGTGAACTGAGGGGCCGCTACGCCGACACGACCAGAGAGAACTTCACCCGCACGATGGTCATTTCGGCGTTTTCGTTCACCGAAATCGCAAAACGCGCCGCTGTGCTCATGCCTTCGGGCGGGGCGATGCTGACCCTCACCTTTGGCGGTTCGACCCGCGTCGTGCCCAACTACAATGTCATGGGCGTCGCCAAGGCCGCGCTCGAGGCGAGCATGCGATATCTGGCCGCGGACTATGGCCCCGACAACATTCGCATCAACGCGATCTCCGCCGGACCCATCCGGACTTTGGCAGGCGCCGGAATCGCCGACGCACGTTTCATGTTCAACTTTCAGCGAGACCACTCGCCTCTTCGGCGCACGGTCACAGTCGAAAACATCGGCGGGACCGCTGTCTATCTGCTCTCGGGCCTCTCGGAAGGGGTTACGGGCGAGGTCCACTTCGTCGATGCCGGCTACAACATCGTCTCCATGCCGCGCCCGAGCGAAATCAACAATTGACGTTTGATATTCCGTCTGCCTTTTAGCGCCGTGGTTGCTTTTTACGCATTTTGGCGCACCCTCTAGACCCCTCCGGGTGCGGCTCGAGGCAATGGCCACAATCCGCCGACAATGCCGTTCGTTTCGGGGCGCCGCCTCCATCCTGCTGCGCGCCTTCAGTGTCGCGCTCGGGTTGTCAGGCGCCGCGTTTTCGGCGAGCGCCGCGGCCAACAATAAAATCGCCGGGCCTCAACAGGCTGCGTTTCGCGAATTTATCGAAACGCTCTGGCCGCTGGCCGACGCGCGTGGCGTTTCCCGCCCCACGTTCGACAGCGCGTTCGCCGGCGCCATCTTCGATCCCAAGGTCGCCGCGAGCGCGGGATCCCAGCCCGAATTCGTGCGTCCCATTTGGGACTATGTGACAGGCGCCGTATCGCCTGAACGCATCGAGCGCGGCCGCGATAGAGCACGCTCAGAAGCGCTGTGGCTTGCCAGGGCGGAAGCGCTCTATGGCGTTGACGACGCAGTGATCCTGGGGGTCTGGGGGCTGGAAACAGACTTCGGCGGCTTTGCCGGCTCGAATAATATCATTCGCTCTCTCGCCAGCCTCGCCTACATCCACTTTCAGGGCGACTATTTTCGTGACGAATTGCTTTCTGCGCTGCTCATCCTTGAGGAAGGGGACATCGCTCCCTCACTCATGCGCGGCTCGTGGGCGGGCGCAATGGGACAGACGCAGTTCATGCCATCGAGCTACCTAACCTACGCGGTAGCGTTTCAACGGCATGACCGACGCGATATCTGGACCAGTGAAGCCGACGCGATCGGCTCAACCGCGAACTATCTGGCGAAACATGGCTGGACCAAGGGGTTGCCCTGGGGCTTCGAGGTTCACCTGCCGGCCAAATTCGCATTGACGGCAGCCGATTCCTCGTGGCCGGCGCCGCTCTCGTCCTTTGCCGCCCGCGGCGTGGTGAAGGCCGACGGTTCACCATTGCCGGAATCGGGCGAGGGGCGGCTGTTGATCCTCGCTGGACTCAATGGGCCGGTGTTTCTCGTCACAAGCAACTTCGACGCGATCAAGACTTACAACAATTCAACGGCCTATGCGCTTTCCGTCGGTTTGCTCGGCGACGCCATGTCGGGCGGGCCGGGTCTCGTCGCTCAATGGCCGACGCGCGATCACCCTCTGACTGCAGCGCAGATTCAAAACCTGCAAGCTAAACTGCAGAAAATGGGCTACGACGTCGGCAAGATCGACGGAAAAATCGGCGATACACTGCGTTCGGCCGTCTCCGCCTACCAGGAGCGCAACGGCCTCCCGCCCGACGGCTATGCCAGTCAGGCGCTGTTCAGTCGGGTTAGCGCTTCGCGATGATTATCGCCGCCGGCGAGCGCTTGTTTGGATGGTGGGGCCATGCTAGGCGACCCGGCCCGGGTTTGGGTTGCCTGAACGATCGCAAAAAGGCGTTCGGTGGCGCGTTCGAGGAGCAGTGACGATGGCTGAACAGAACGGCAATGGCGCCGACACGCCGCAAGCCGGTCCGAAATTTTCGGTTCTCGCCCAATATACGAAGGATTTTTCGTTCGAAAATCCCAATGCTCCCCGTACCTTGGGCCCGCAGCAAACGCAGCCCAACATCTCAATACAGATCAATGTGAACGCGCGGCAGCTCGCCGCTACTGACTACGAGGTCAGCCTCGTGCTCGAAGGCGGCGCTGGCCAGGGCGCCGATACGATGTTCAAGTTCGAGCTCAACTATGCGGGTGTATTTCGGGTAGAGAATTTTCCGGCCGAGCAGGTTCAGCCTTTGGTCATGATCGAGGGGCCGCGAATCCTGTTCCCGTTCGCGCGACAAATCGTAGCGGACGCGGTGCGTGGCGGCTCATACCCGCCGCTCTTTATCGACCCGATCGATTTTCAGGCGCTCTATCTGCAGAGATTGGCTGCAGCGGGGGGCCAATTGCAGCAACAGACTGCCTGATCCTTCGCCGCAGCGAAGTCACGCCGGCTGAGGCAGATAGCGAAACCAAACCGCGTCGCGACCGAAACTTTCAAGGTAGCGAGCATGTGCGCTCGCTTCGGCGTGCTCGATCAGAGAGATTCTCAGGGGCCGCGGACTGGAGCGAGGAGCAAATGCGACAATCCGCATGTCGGCTTCTCCGAGCGCGTCGCCCAAGAGCAGAGACCGCTGACGGCCTCCGGATAGCTCGCAATAGACCTCGACCAGGATCTCTGCGTCCAACAACGCGCCATGGCGAACCCGCCGCGAGCGGTCAATGCGGTAGCGGTCGCAAAGAGCGTCGAGGCTGGCCGGCGCCCCTGGGTGTTTCTTTCGCGCGAGCGCCAGCGTGTCGACGACGCGCTCCATGGCGATCGTGGCCAGCCCGAGCCTCGTCAGCTCCGCATTCATGAAGCGCACGTCAAACTCGGCATTGTGGATGACGAGCTTCGAGTCGCCGATGAAGGCGAGAAAATCGTCGACGATGGCGGCAAAGACCGGCTTATCCCTAAGAACCTCGGCAGTGTGACCGTGGACACGCGCTGCCTCCTGGGGGATGTCGCGCTCCGGGTTGATGAGCGTGTGAAAGACCTTGCCCGTCAGGCTTTGGTGCACGATCTCGACCGCGCCAATTTCCAGCAGCCGATGTCCGTCCGCGGGATCGAGGCCTGTTGTTTCCGTGTCGAGCACGATTTCACGCATGGCGGGTTCGGCCTCCCGCCAGCGCCGCGGTTGCGCGCATGAATTGAGCAACGATGGCGCGCGTCGTTGCGAGACTTCCGCCTGTATCGATGATGAAATGAGCCCGGCGCCTCTTATCGGCATCCGGCGTTTGGCGAGAAAGGATGGCCTCAAGTTTGGCCTCGGTCATGCGCGTGCGCGCCAGCGCGCGCGCTCGTTGGATAGAGGCCGGAGCGCTTACCACGATTGCCAGATCAACACCCGCTTCCCCGCCGGTCTCAAACAGCAACGGCACGTCAACAATAACGAGGCGACGGCCCGCGGCCGCCGCCCGCTCGACAAAGTGAACGCGCGCTTGAGCCACCGCAGGGTGCACGAGCCCTTCAAGGCGCTTCAGCGCCTCTGCGTCACCCAACACCTGCGACCCGAGTCGCTCGCGATCAACCTGGCCCGAGACCGTGACGCCTGGAAACGCCGCCTCGACTGCTTTCGCCCCGTCTCCGGCGTAGAAGGCGCGCACAGCGTCATCGGCGTCGAATGTGGGGACGCCGAGCTCGGCGAACATGCTGGCGACGGTCGATTTCCCCATCGCGATCGAGCCTGTCAGGCCGGCAATGATCACCGCCCAGCCTCATAGGTCGCGAAGACTTCGGCTTCGACCAGCGCACGCAGCGCGGGCGTCACGACGGGTCGCGCGCCAAACCAGCGCGCGAAGGCGGGCGCAGCCTGATGGAGCAGCATGCCCAGTCCCTCCGCGGCGCGCAATCCGCGCGCCCTCGCGGCTTCGATGAGTGGGGTGCGCAAAGGGACATAGACTGCATCGGCGACCAATGCTCGCTCCGGCAGGGCGCTTAAATCCAACTCGAGCGGCAGTTGTCCGACCATCCCGAGCGAGCTGGCGTTAACGAGCAAGTCTGCCCCAGACAATTCCGTCGCCAGATCGCCCCAAGGCATCGCGACTGTCGCATCGCCGAAATGCCGGACCAGCGTTTGCGCTCGGGCTTGCGTTCGGTTGACGACCGCAATGCGCTCAAAGCCGCGCGAAACCAAAGCATAGATGATCCCGCGAGCCGCGCCGCCCGCGCCGATGACAATAGCGAAGCTCTTCCACTCATCCCAGCCGGGCGTAGCTTCGTCCAGGTTGGCCAGGAATCCGGCGACATCGGTATTGTCGCCCCACAGCCGTCCGTCTTCGCGCCATAAAGTGTTGACGGCTCCGAGAGCCTCGGCGACGGCTGTCCGGCTGTCGCAAGCCTCGAAAGCGGCTTCCTTGTGAGGGGCGGTGACGTTGACGCCGAGAAATCCGTCCTTGCCGATCGTGTCGGCGAACGGCCGAAAGTCTTCCGGTCGCACCGCGAACTTGTCATAGCTCCCGGGAATGCCCAGTTGCTTCAGCCAGTACCGATGGATCGTTGGCGACCGCGAGTGCTCGATCGGCCACCCGACGACGCCAGCGCGTGGCGCGCTCGTTTCGATCATAGCGAGATCAGATTCTCTCGGCGCAACCAAGCAAGGAGCCTCAACATCGGCAGTCCGAGGACAACGGAATGATCGCCTTCGATGTGCTCGAACAGGTGAATTCCGAGACCCTCGCCCTGATACACGCCGACCGACGACAGCACGCCCGGTCCGGCGCGCTCGAGATAACGCGAAATCTCAGCCAGATCGAGGGCTCGCATGCGTAGGTCCGCATGATCTCTGTGGACGACCAGCGCTTGCCCGGCGCGGGCGACGCAGAAAGCCGAGGTCAGCCGATGCGTCTTGCCAGACAATGCGGCCAATGTTTGCGCCCCTTCGGCCAAATCGCGAGACTTGTGAAAAATCCTGCCTTCGAGCGTGAGCGTCTGATCGGCGCCGACGCAGTAGGCCTCCGGACGCAACGCGCTAACCGCGAGCGCCTTGGCTTCAGCCAATTTGACGGGCAAATCTTCAAGCGACCCGTCGCCGGCCAGATACTGGTCTTCGAGTCCACGCTCGTCGACCTTCGGCGCGACGGACTCGGCTTCCAAGCCGGCGGCCAAGAACAAAGCGCGGCGGCTTTCGCTCGTCGAGGCCAGAATCAGAGGTCCCGCGCCGCGCCACAGCGAGGGCCAAGTGGTCGTCTGCATCACCATCATCCGTTGGCGATGAATTGGAGGCGATGCTCCCGATAGAGATCGAGCACCGCCGCCGCCGTTTCTTCGATCGAACGCCGCGTCACATCGATCGCGGGCCATCCCCGCTCCGCAAACAAGCGGCGCGAGGCTGCGATCTCCTCAGCGACCGCGATGCGGTCGACATAATCGGTCTGCGAATCGGCGTTGAGCGAAAGAAGGCGGTTTTGCCGGATCTGCACAATGCGGTCAGCCGAAGCAATGAGACCGACAACCAGTGGGCGGCGGAGATGGTCGATTGCTTTTGGCAGTGGCAGGCGTGGAACGATGGGAACGTTCGCTGTCTTGTACCCGCGATTGGCGAGATAGATGCTGGTCGGGGTCTTCGACGTGCGGCTCACCCCGAGCAAAACAATGTCTGCATGCTCCAGATTTTCAGGGGACTGACCATCATCATTGATCATGCTGAAGTTGAGCGCATCGATCCTCTTGAAATAGTCGGCATTGAGCATGTGTTGCGCGCCGGCTCTCGGCGTATAATTTTGCCCGAGGTAGGACTTGAACAACGTTAATATGGGCTCAAGGACAGACAAGCACGGCGAGCCCGAAGCCTCGCAGCCTGCCTGAAGTCGGTTCGAAAGGTTGGCATCGACCAGCGTAAAGAGGACGATTCCTGGCGCATTCTCAATCTCGGCGATCACCCGATCGAGCTGGGCTGCGGTGCGCACCAGCGGATAGACATGTTCGATCGAAGCGACTCCTTGATATTGCGCGGCAGCGGCGCGCGAGGCGGCGATCAGCGTTTCGCCGGTCGAGTCGGAAACCAGATGAAGGTGGAAGTAGCTGCGGCCCAACGCGGCCCCCGGAGGTCAACGACAAACGCTTATAACCAGCAGGATGGCTTGTGGACAGGCGTGTAGAATTGGGTGGGAGGGCCCTGGACGTGAGCCTCTGCCCGGCGAGCCGCCTTCGAGGACTCACAGCCGCCGCGGTTGGGAGAAATTAAACGCCGTTGCGAAGATCGATCTGAATTGCGGGGATAATTAGAACAAAATGTCCATGATGTTTGGAGAGCGCCGGAGTTCGTTAACGAAATCTTAACCACCGGGAGCGCCGCGGCGGCAATGTCACGGATTTACGCGAAGTGCGACTGTTCACCGGTCTGGATGAAATTGAATGTGCGTAAACGACCCCCCTAAACAGAAGAATCAGTTCAGAATCTTAATTGTATCTTTTAAGAGGCCCAACGACCCGGCTTGCGCTCGCAGGACGCGATGCGTATCGGACTTGGCATTCGGACGGCCGAGCCAACCGGCAGTGTGAAGTGAATTTCGAATGGTGCTTTGGGTTAAGGCTTTGCACATCGTCTCCGTCATCGCCTGGATGGCCGGGATGCTCTATCTGCCGAGGCTATTCGTCTACCATGCCGAGGCGGTGGAGGGCTCGGAGACGTCGGAAACGTTCAAGGTCATGGAGCGGCGGCTCCTCAAGGCCATCGTCAATCCGTCGATGATTCTCGTCTTTTTGACCGGATTTACCCTCGTCTATCTCACGGGCGATTGGCGGGACGGCTGGTGGCAGGCGAAATTCATTCTGGTTCTGGGCCTGGCCGGGCTGCACGGTTTTTTTTCGCGCTGCGTTCGCACTTTTGCCGAGGACGCCAATAAGCGGCCCGCCCGTTTCTATCGGGTCTTGAACGAGGCTCCGACAATACTCATGATCTTCATTGTGGTGTTGGCGGTGGTGAAGCCATTTTGACGCCTTCCGGGTAAAAGCCCGTCTAGCGGCACAAAATGCCTGTTGAATAATTTCGCGAATGCGACTATGAACCGGCGCCCGCGCTTATCAACACGGGTTCCTGTTAGCGGCGCTGGATCGCCCGATCCAAACTTTCGCCGCGCGGCCCTGACACGACCAACTTCGTCTCGAATCGTCAGCGCCATCACCCATCATGTCTAATGACTTTGCAGGTCCGCGCGACCGAAAGTCCGAGTAAAGGTCCGCCGATGCGGGAAATGAAACTCAAGGAATTAAAGCAAAAATCGCCAACCGAGCTCCTGGTGTTCGCGGAGGAGAACGACGTCGAAAATGCGTCGATCATGCGCAAGCAGGAGCTGATGTTTGCGATCCTCAAGCAGCTCGCCAGCGTCGAGGTTCAGATTATTGGCGAGGGCGTAGTCGAGATTTTGCAGGACGGATTCGCCTTCCTGCGATCGGCCGACGCCAACTATCTTCCAGGTCCAGACGACATTTACGTCTCCCCGTCACAAATCAGGCGGCTCGGCCTCAGAACCGGCGATACGGTCGAGGGCGTCATCCGAAGCCCCAAGGAAGGGGAACGATATTTCGCGCTGCTCAAATGCAACGCGATCAACTTCGAAGACCCGGAGAAAACCCGGCACAAGGTCCATTTCGACAATTTGACGCCGCTCTATCCCAACGAGCGCCTGAAGCTCGAAGTTGAGGATCCAACACGAAAGGATCTGTCTGCGCGCGTCATCGATATCGTCGCGCCGATCGGCAAGGGGCAACGCGCCCTGATTGTCGCGCCGCCGCGCACCGGCAAGACGGTGCTCTTGCAAAACATCGCCCAGTCGGTCACCGCCAATCATCCGGAATGCTATCTGATCGTGCTTTTGATCGACGAACGGCCGGAGGAAGTGACGGACATGCAACGTTCTGTGAACGGCGAGGTTGTGTCGTCGACCTTTGACGAACCCGCAGTGCGGCACGTTCAGGTTGCCGAGATGGTGATCGAAAAGGCCAAGCGCCTGGTCGAGCACGGACGCGATGTCGTCATCCTGCTCGATTCGATCACCCGACTCGGGCGCGCCTACAACACGGTCGTGCCTTCGTCCGGAAAGGTTCTGACGGGTGGCGTCGACGCCAATGCGCTTCAACGTCCGAAAAGGTTTTTCGGCGCGGCGCGGAATATCGAGGAGGGCGGCTCGATGACCATCATTGCCACCGCCTTGATCGACACCGGCTCGCGCATGGACGAAGTCATTTTCGAAGAGTTCAAGGGAACCGGCAATTCGGAAATCATCCTCGATCGAAAGGTGGCGGACAAGCGCACCTTCCCGTCGATGGATATCACCCGATCGGGAACCCGGAAGGAAGAGCTGCTGGTGCCGCCGGATATCCTGAAGAAGATGTATGTGCTCCGGCGTATCTTGAATCCGATGGGCACGGTGGACGCGATCGAATTCCTGCTCGGCAAGCTGCGTGAGACCAAGAGCAACGCGGGCTTCTTTGAATCGATGAACACCTGAGCTGCTCCAAGCCGTTCTCGGACTAAGTTGGATCTCCATCAGTCCCTCGAAAGGAGAGGGCGTTTTCCGTGTCCCAGCCATCGAAACCGACTCTTGCCGATCTGAGGGTGGAGATCGATCGAATCGACTTGCAAATGCACGAGCTCCTCATGGAGAGAGGGCGTGTCATTGACCAGTTGATCGAGATCAAGACCCGTCAGGGCGGCGGTTCGGCGTTTCGCCCCGCGCGAGAAGCCTCAATGATGCGCGCGCTCGTCGAGCGCCATCGGGGTCTTTTGCCGCTCGATACGGTCGAGGGCATCTGGCGGGTGATTATCTCCACTTTCACCTATGTCCAGGCGCCGTACAGCGTTCATGTCGACGTGTCGGGGGGCGACGCCGCTATGCGGGACTCGGCCCGTTTTCACTTCGGGTTCACGACCCCCTGCGTTCCGCATTTGGGGGCCGGCGTAGTCATTCGGGCGGTCGCGGAATCGGTTGGCGATCTGGGCATGTTCGCCGTCGACGGGGGGCCTGGGGCCGGCGCCTGGTGGACAAATCTTGCCTTACCGGACGCGCCGAAGATCATTGCTCGCTTGCCGTTCGTCGAGCGCGCCGACCATCCCGCGGGCATGCCGGTGTTCGTGGTCTCGAAGCCGTTGGTCGATGGGACCGCGCGTGACGTCGTGCTCGAATCGGTCACGCTCGATCGATGGCGTCCTGACATTCCGCACGCCCTGCGCAAGATTGGAGCCGAAGCGATCGGCTCCGCCGCCATCGGAATGGGGCTTGCCCTTCTTGTCGCGCGCCCGGGCAATATTGCGCCAGACGCGGCAAGCGAGGCTCTGCGGTCGACCGGCGCCGCCGACGTTCGCGCCTCCGAGATCGGCGCGCATGCGGATCGAATTGACGCCTTGGCGTTGCGCAGCCAAGCGAATTGAGGCTAATCGGACCCGCCATGACCTCCAATGCTCCCGTGCGCCCTCAGCCCAGGGCGGCGATCCTCGAAATCGACCCCTATGTGCCAGGCAAAAGCCGGGTCGCGGGCCTCGACAAGGTTCATAAGCTCTCGTCGAACGAGTCGCCGCTGGGTCCCTCGCCTAGGGCGGTCGAAGCGGTCAAGGCTGTGGCCGAGAGGCTCGAGCTCTATCCCGATGGCGCCTCGACGGCTCTGCGCGAGGCGATTGGCCGCCGCTACGGCCTCGATCCGTCCCGGATCATCTGCGGCAACGGCTCCGATGAACTTCTGGCGCTGCTGGCGCACGTCTTTCTGCACCCCGGCGAGGAAGGCCTCTACAGCCAATATGGCTTTCTGACCTATCCGATCTGCATCCGCGCCGCTGGGGGCGTCCCGGTTGTCGCGGAGGAGAGGAACAGAACGGCAAGCGTGGACGCGATTCTCGAAAAGGTGAGCGCCCGCACGAAAATTGTCTTTATCGCCAATCCGAACAATCCGACTGGCACCTACGTCTCGTTCTCGGAAGTGAAGCGTCTGCATGAGGGCCTTCCGCCGCACACGCTATTGGTGATTGACGCAGCGTACGCCGAATATGTGACCCGCAACGACTATGCGACAGGTCTTGAGCTCGCTTCGACGATGGACAACGTCGTCGTGACCCGGACCTTCTCCAAGATCCACGGGCTCGCGGGGTTGCGCATTGGCTGGGGCTATGGATCGGGGCACATCATCGATGCGTTGAACCGTGTCCGCGGACCGTTCAATCTGAATGGGGCCGCCCAGGTGGCAGGTGTCGCGAGCGTTGAAGACGCGGCGCATATCGAGGGCGCAATCGCGCACAACACGCTTTGGCTTTCCTGGCTCGCCGAGGCGATCGCCAAGCTCGGGATCGGGGTCACGCCAAGTGTCGGAAATTTTCTGCTGCTGTCTTTTCCTAAGGAACCTGGCCGGACCGCTGCGGACGCAGATACGTTCCTCAGCGCGCGCGGATTCATTCTCCGTGCAGTCGCGGCCTATGGCCTGCCGGAGTCTTTGCGTCTGACGGTCGGCGCCGAGGAAGCCAACACAGGCGTGGTTGCTGCGCTCGCCGAGTTCATGCGAGGCAAAGGTGATTGAACGGCTCGGGGCGCCCCTGGCCGAGCCGATCTTCGAAGAACTGACGATTATCGGGGTCGGGCTGATCGGCTCATCGATCGCCCGGGCCGCGCGCCACTGCCACGCCGCCCGGCGCATCGTTCTTGCCGACTCGTCCAGTGCGGTTTTGGAGCGCGCAAAAGCGCTTGGGCTTGGCGACGTCGTCACCGACGATCTGGCTCGCGCCGTGAGCGGGGCAGATTGCGTCATTCTCTGCGCGCCAGTCGGCGCCAATGAGTCGATTGGGCGCGCCATCGCGCCGGCGCTCCAACAAGGCGCGATCGTATCGGACGTTGGTTCAGTTAAGGGCGCCGTTGTCGCGGCGCTGGCGCCGGTGCTGCCTGATCATGCGCGCCTCGTGCCGGCGCATCCGGTCGCGGGGACCGAATACTCCGGCCCGGATGCCGGATTCGCGAGCCTGTTCGTCAACCGCTGGTGCATCCTCACGCCCCCTGAAGGCACTGACGATGAGGCGGTCGAGACTCTACGGACGTTCTGGCAGACGTTGGGATCTCACGTCGAAATCATGAGCGCCGCGCATCACGACCTCGTGCTGGCGATTACGAGCCACGTGCCGCATCTCATCGCCTATAACATCGTCGGCACAGCGGCGGATCTCGAAGAGGTCACCCGCTCGGAGGTCATAAAATTCTCGGCCGGCGGATTCCGCGATTTCACCCGAATCGCCTCTTCCGATCCGACCATGTGGCGCGACGTCTTCCTCCACAACAAGGAGGCCGTGCTGGAAATGCTCGGCCGGTTCAACGAGGACCTGACGGCGCTGCAGAGAATGATCCGGCGCGAGGATGGCGACGGCCTGTTCGCCTTGTTCACGCGGACAAGAGCGATCAGGCTCGGAATCGTCGCTCAGGGTCAGGAAACGGCGGCCCCGGATTTCGGCCGGCGCGCGGCGGAAACGGACGAGCCGGTTTCGTGACGCCGACCGACGCGGCCGCGCCCGATCCGGACGGCAGCCTGTGGGTGTTCGGCTACGGGTCGCTGATGTGGCGGCCGGGATTCGCCTATGCACGACGCCACAAGGCGTTGTTGCGCGGCTGGCGCAGAAGCCTGTGCGTCTTGTCCCACGTCTATCGCGGCTCGCCGGAGCGGCCGGGACTTGTGCTGGGGCTGGATCGCGGCGGCGCCTGCCCGGGCGTTGCTTTTAAGGTCGATGCGGCGTTGCGCGAAATGACAATTTGCTACCTTCGGGAACGGGAGCAGGTGACTGCCGTCTATCTCGAGCGGGTCGCGCCTGTGACGCTGGAATCCGGCGACCGGGTCCTCGCTATGACCTACATCGCCGATCGGCTTCACGATCAATACGCGGGGCGCCTCGATCGTGAGGCGATGCTCGAATATGTGCGCGCGGGTAAAGGCAAGTCTGGCGACAATGCGGAATATATCCTCGAGACCAACGATCATCTGCTCGCTCTTGGGGTGCGGGATCCGGATCTCGAATGGCTGAGCGCGAAACTCCGAGCCTGAGCGGCTGAGGTCGTCAGGCCTGGGCGATCGCCAAGTCGGTGACGGTCGCCGCCCGTTCCGCAGGCGAATTGGTCAGCAGATGGAGATGGAACTCAAGCCCGGGCTCGAAGGCGCTGAGCTCGCGCTGAGCTTTCGCGACCGCCGGTTCCGGAAACGAGCCCGTCTCGCGCACCGAAATGACGCGCCGTTGCCCC
>Ga0208480_1000258_pt1 | contig 20469 bp, 19 predicted proteins | sample NGESurshal092012_4_FD_184485 | JGI IMG/M metagenome (GOLD analysis project Ga0208480, IMG submission 184485) | Arctic peat soil microbial communities from Barrow, Alaska - NGEE Surface sample F53-1 shallow-092012 (SPAdes) | ecosystem: Environmental > Terrestrial > Soil > Wetlands > Peat ... | reverse complement strand
TGTGAGGAGCCGACGATCCGCATCGCCGTCGTGCCGCAGTTCTGCTCGTGGTCGGCGTGCAGGATGAACAGGACGTCGAGCGCGTGGGCCAGCACCGGGTCCGGCTCGTAGCGGGGCTCGGCGACCTTCCACATCATCGACAGGAAGTTCTCCGTGTAACCCAGGTTGTTGTCGGGGTAGACGAACGGCATACCGACCGAGAAGCGGTGGGCGGCCGCGGCCAGCGTCGGCATCTTCGCGATCAGGCGCACCACTTGGCGGTGCAGGATCTCCGGGTCGTCCAGGATCTTCGCGTCCTTGTAGTACGTCGAGAGCGCGGCGATCGCCGAGACGAGCATGCCCATCGGGTGCGCGTCGTAGTTGAAACCTTCGAGAAATCGCTTTCGCACGTTCTCGTGGATGTAGGTGTGGAGCGTGATCTCTTGTTCCCACTCGGCCGCCTGGGCCTCGTTCGGCAGTTCGCCATAATTGAGCAGGTAGGCGACCTCGAGGTACGTGGAGTGCTCGGCGAGTTGTTCGATCGGGTAGCCGCGGTAGCGAAGGATGCCCAGGTCGCCGTCGACGAACGTAATCGCCGACTCCGCGGCCGCGGTGTAGAGGAAGCCGGGATCGTAGAACCAGATACCAGGGACGGCCTTGGAGAACTCCGCGGCGGCGACGCCACCCTTGTCAATGGGAATCTCTCGAGTCTCTCCAGTGCGGTTGTCGGTCACGGTAATGGACTCAGACACAGTTCCTCGATTCATCTTGGGGGCGAGTCCATCGTATGCCAACGCGCCGGTAACGCTGCAATCTCACGAGTGACCGGGAGGTGACAACTCAACGCGGTAACGCTTGGATCGGGTGAGGTTCGCGGCTCCCGGTGCCCCCGTGATTCGTATGTTGAGGATGGCCCGCTCGCTCGGGACGACTGCAATCTCTTGCGGCACGAAGGCGTAGGACTGAAGCGGCGCGAGCACGACGTGGAATGTCTGACGGTGTGCCGGTAGGGGTCCGTTCGACGGCGACATCGTGACTTGCAGCGTGACGTGCTGCTCGACGAACTCGGCGTTCACGACCGAGACGCCGAGCTTGAGAATGGTCACCGGCGGCAGCAAGAGAATGCCCTTTCGAGCCGGTAACGGTGCGGGCACGACCGATACCGCCGCAATGCCGATCCCGCGCACGACCGCGAGCGACGTCGACGAGGTCAACGCTGCGGCACCGTTCGTCATGAACAGTTTCGCGCTCGAGAGCGTCAGCGCGTCGAGACGAACCGTCCCCGGATCGTGACGTAACCCCGATCGCTCCTTGTTCCAAGAGAGCGCCGTGGCGTAGAGCGATTGGGCCGGGTCGGTCATGGGCGCGCCGTCGTAGCTCGGCACCGGCGTCGGCAGCGAGAGACTACGAGTGATCTTGGCGAAGATCTCTTCGTAGTCGTCAACGCGTGTCTCGGTCATGTCGGCGATCTTGTCGTTCATGTCATGTGCCAACCTGGGCCGACGCAAGAGATCGGCGCTCGTCGACCAGGAGGACAACTGTTGGTCGAGTTGGTCGAGGCGTGCGTCGAAGATCGGACGCGTCAACGTTCCCCCGCTCCGGAGCAGTCGGGCCGTGCGCGTATCGAAGTCGTTCTCCTGGGTGATCAGCGTGTTGGCGAGACCGGCGAAACTCCGATTCTCACTTCGTTGGTTCGTGATGGCGTTGTGCGCCGAGCGCGAGATGTCCCTCGCGAAGACCAATACGACGAGGGTTACGACGAGCGCAATCGTTAGAAATAGTGAATGTCGGCGACGCTGCGCGCGTGTACGGGCCACGAACGAAGAACTTAGTCCCCTTGAATTTTCTTACTCGTCGTCGAAGATATCCAGTTCGAGGATCTCTGCGGCGCCCTCGGGCAGTTCGTTGTCGCCGTCGATCCCCCACTTGGCTTCGTTCAGTGGCGTGGTCAGCCGATCGACAGACGCGAGTTCCGGCAAGTCCTTCGCGCGCTGCGCGCCGCCGAACGAACGCAGGCTCCGCGCGACGGGAATCAGACGCCCCTCGATGGAGGCGACCATCGTGTTGTACTCGCGAACGACCGTGTCGAGTGACCGACCCATCTTCCCGACCGGCTCGGCGACCTTGCGGATCCGATCGAACAACTTGTTCGCGGTGTCGGCGATCTGCTCGGCGTTGACGGCGATCTGTTGCTGTTGGACGATGAAGCCGACCGACCACAGCAAGGAGAGGAGATTCGTGGGACCGACGATGACGACGCGTTCGTTCGCCGCAAAGGCGAGGAGTTCTGAGTCGGCATCCAGCGCCGCCGAGAGGGCGAAGTCGCTTGGGATGAAGCACACGACGAACTCCGGTGCCGGCGACACCGCTTCCCAGTAGCTCTTCTCGCGAAGGGTCTTCACGTGACTGCGGAGGTCGCGCGCGTGCTTGGACTGCAACTCGCGGCGGGTGTCGCTGTCCTCTTCGTCCAACGAGCGTTCGAATGCGTCGTACGGGAACTTCGCGTCGACCGCCAGCTTGATGCCGTTGGGCAGGTTGACGACGCAGTCCGGTCGAAGCGAACGACCGTCGTCGTTGGTCGCGGTGACTTGGAGTTCGTAGTCGATGCCTTGTCGAAGTCGTGACGCGTTCATCACGTTTGCGAGCTGGATCTCGCCCCACGCGCCGCGCTGTGAACTTCGACCGAGCAGTTGATTCAACCGCCGCGTCTCGTACTGCGTCTGCTGTTGGGCTTCGAGGAGTTCGGCCGCCTTGCTCTTCACGTCCGACAGTGCGCCCGCGTTCAGCATGTTGAAATCGACCAGATTCTTCCGGTACTCGTCTAACAGATCCTCGAGTGGCTTCAGCGTCGAATCGAGTTTCGACTCTCGAAGGTTCTGTGTCACCTCTTGGGACTGGCTGAAGCGCCGCACCGTTTCGTCGAGGGCCTCGGTGGAGATGACTTTGAAGGTGTCGCCCATCTGCGTCATCGCACTCTCGTGTTCCGCGCGCTGGCGCTCGAGTCGTAGGTTCGACTCGGCGAGTTGTGAGTCGCGCACTTTGAGGTCAGATTCAGAGCGCAACACGTCTTCGCGAAGCGACTGCGATCGCTTCACCATGAGGGCCGAGGTGATGGCCACGCCCAGAGCGAGGCCGACGACGGCGCTGATCACTGCGACCATTCGATCCCTTTCGTCCGGACACTTCCACCATAGATAGGTGATGTGACGCACCAGTAACCTTTGAGTATGAATCGGCTATTCGGAAACCGGTCGGAGCCGGACGAAGAAGCACCATTGGTGGCCACGGCGGACGAGGAGATGCGCCCGCAAATCGTCCAGATCTTCGCTTTGGTGGGCGAAGCAATGGCCGGTGCCACCCACGCGCTCCTCTCGGGCGACCGCGAACTGGCCAAGAGCGTCGTCGACAAGGACATGGCCATCGACGCGCTCGTGAACTCGATCGTGAACGCCGCCGAACTCCAGTTGGTCGAGAACGAGGAACTCAACATCGCCGACCGACGCCGACTACTGACGCTGCTCCGCATCCTTCCCGAGGTCGAACGAAGCGGTGACTTGGCCGAGCACATCGCGCGGCGCGCGGCGCGCGGTCTGGGCGTCGAGATGTCGCCCCGGAGTCGTGGTCTCGTCGAGCGCATGGGCGAGGTCGCTTCGACGATTTGGCGCGAAGCGACCGACGTCATCATCGACGGAAAACTCGAAGCGGCTGGCGCCATCGAAGAGATCGACGACGAACTCGACGACCTGCACGTCTCTCTGACGGCGGAGTTGACGTCGGGCTCGATGACACTTCCGGTCGCCGTGGAACTTGCGTTGCTCGCGCGCTTCTACGAGCGTTTCGGCGATCACTGCGTCAACCTTGCGCGCCGACAAGTCGGGCGCAACGGTCCCGACTAGAGAATCTCGAGGAGTGCTTCGGCGATCTGCACGGCATTGAGTGCCGCGCCTTTTCGCAGGTTGTCGTTGCTCACGAACATCGAGAGACCGTTGGCGACCGTTTCCGAACGACGAATTCGTCCCACGTAACTCGGGTCTTTCCCGGCGGCGAGTCGCGGCATTGGCAGTTCACAGACTTCGACGCCGATGGCCGTCTCGAGCATCGCCGTGGCCTCCTCGGGCGAGAGGGGCCGATCGAAACTCGCGGTGATGGCGAGTGAGTGACCGGTGAAGACCGGCACGCGCACGCAGGTTACGTCGACAAGGAGACCGGGGATCTCGAGGATTTTGCGGCTCTCGTCACGGAACTTCTTCTCCTCGTTCGTCTCGAGCGAACCGTCTTCGATGATCGCGCCCGCCAGCGGGATCACGTTGTGGGCGATCGTGGCCGGGAACTTGACGCCGGAATCCAGCGGGAACGCTGCGCCGTCGAAGGTGAGGACGCGCACATCGTGGCCCTGGGACTTCTCCAACTGATTCGACAACTCGTCGACACCCTCGCGACCGGCACCGCTCACGGCTTGATAGGTCGACACGACGAGTGAGCGCAGCCCCGCGGCGACGTGCAAGGGCTTCAAGACCGGCATCGCGGCCATGGTCGTGCAGTTGGGATTCGCCACGATCCCCTTGGGAATCGTGCGCAGCGTGTGGGGATTGACTTCTGAGACGACCAAGGGAACCTGCGGATCCATGCGCCACGCCGAAGAGTTATCGATGACGATCACACCGGCCGAGGCCATCTTCGGTGCCAAGACCTTGGAGGACGTCGCGCCTGAGGAGGTCAGTGCGATGTCGAGCCCGGAGAAGTCAGCGGTCGCGGCATCCTCGACGACGATTGCGGTCCCGTTCCAGTCGAGGGTCGAACCGGCGGACCTCGAGGAAGCGAAGAAACGGATCTCTTCGACTGGGAATGAGCGCTCTCGAAGGATCTCGCGTATGACCGTGCCTACCTGGCCCGTGGCTCCAACGACGGCGACTCGCATGACGAAAGTCTAGATGACGGCCTTTTGTGTCTTACGCGGCGTCCAGACCAAAGGCCGTGTGAAGGTGGCGAACGGCTTCGGCGACCTTTTCGGCGCGCATCACACATGAGATCCGAATTGAACTGGTCGAGATCATCTCGATGTTGATTCCGTTCTCCGACAGGGTCTCGAACATCAATGCCGTGACGCCGGGATTCGACTTCATGCCGGCGCCGATGATCGACACGCGACCGATGTTGTCGTCACTCGTCACTTCGGTCGCGCCGATGTCGTCCTTCACCTTGTCGCACGTTTCGCTCGCGGCGGCGAGGTCGGTCTTGGCCACGGTGAACGAGATATCGGTGATTCCCTTCGCGCTGATGTTCTGCACGATCATGTCGATGTTGATACCCCGGTCGGCGAGCTCGCGAAACAGCTTGGCCGCCACACCCGGTCGGTCGGGCACTCCCCCGACGGTGATCTTCGCCTCAGACGTGTCATCGGTCACTGCCGATACGACGGCTTCTTCCATGGTGGGGTCCTCCTCCACAATCCAGGTGCCTGGCTCCCAGGTAAAACTCGAGCGAACATGCAGCGGCACGCCGTGTCGACGTGCGAACTCAACCGCACGGAGCATCAAGACACGGCCGCCCGTCGCCGAGATCTCCATCATCTCGTCGAAGGAGACCTTCGGGATCCGGCGGGCGTTGACGACGACGCGGGGGTCGGCGGAGAAGACGCCGGTCACGTCGGTATAGATCTCACAGACGTCCGCCTTCAGCGCCGCCGCCAGTGCGACGGCCGTGACGTCAGAGCCACCGCGGCCGAGCGTCGTGATGTCTCGTTCGGTGGAAACGCCTTGAAACCCGGCGACGACCGGTACGAGACCGGTGTCCAGCGCCTCGCGAATTCGATCGGGGCGCATCTCGAGGATCTTGGCGCGGGTGTGGTCAGTATCGGTGATGATGCCGGCCTGGCTGCCGGTGAAGGATGCTGATTCCACGCCGCGCGCGCCAAGCGCCATGGAGACCAGCGCCATCGAGATCCGCTCGCCGGCGGTGAGCAGCATGTCGAGTTCGCGCGGCAGTCGAGTGGGTGCGACGTCGTCGGCCAGACGGATCAGGTCGTCAGTGAACTTGCCCATGGCTGAAACCACCACGACAACGTCATTACCCGCGTCCTTCGTTCTCGCCACGTGATCGGCTACGGCCCGGATGCGATCGGCGTCGCCGACGGACGTGCCGCCGAACTTTTGAACGATCAATGCCATGGATTCAACGTTACTTGAGCCATTCCGAGCCCTTTAGATGGCGGAGTAAAGTCGCACCCATGGCAACTACCAAACGAGAACGTCAAAAGGCCGCGCGCCGAATCAAGATGGAGGCGATGCAAAAGCGCGCGAAGCGCCGCCAGAACACCCGTCGCGGCATCATCGTCGCCATCGTCGCGGTGGTCGTTCTCGGTACTGGCGCACTGCTCTTCGCGGGCAAATCACCAACCACCACCACGACGACGTCTACGTCCACGACGGTCCCGGCCACGACGACGACGACCCTCCCAGCAAAGCCGGTCGCTTTTTCCCCCGTCACCGACCCGTCGCCGGCTGGCGTCTGGGGTAAGGCACCAACGGTCGTGGTGCCACCGGGAGCGCCTCCGACCAAGGCCGAGTCCGACAACTTGATCACCGGCACCGGACCGGCGGTTGCCATCGGCGATACGTTCACGGTTGAGTACATTCTCGCGGACTACGCGTCGCGCAAGGTCCTGCAGTCGTCGTGGCCCCACCCGTACTCCGGCACCCTCGAAACAGGCGGCTTCATCAACGGCTGGGTCCAAGGAATGGTGGGTATGAAGGCCGGTGGTCGCCGTGAACTGATCCTGCCGCCAGTCGACGCGTACGGCAACACCCCACCCGCGGGAATCCCGAAGAACGACACACTCATCTTCATCATCGACCTAATTAAGGTAAGCAAATGAGCAACGACATACCCAACCCCGACGGCTCGAGCGAGAAGCGTCAGAAGTTCAGCGCCGCGCCACCGATGATCATCGACACCGACAAGAACTACACGGCAACGATGGTGACGTCTAAGGGCACGCTGGAGATCGTCCTCGACGCGCTCGGCGCGCCCGCAACGGTGAACAGCTTCGTCTTCCTCGCGCGCTGGCACTACTACGACGGCATCGTCTTCCACCGGGTCATCCCCGGTTTTGTCCTCCAAGGCGGCGACCCGACCGGCACCGGTGCCGGTGGCCCGGGCTACAAGTTCAACGACGAGTTACCCAAGCCCGGTCGCTACGAGCTCGGTTCTCTCGCCATGGCCAACGCTGGACCGCATACGAACGGTTCACAGTTCTTCGTGATCTCGGGACCCGACGGTATGCGCCTCCCGCCGCTCTACGCGCTCTTCGGCAAGGTCGTCAAGGGACTCGACATCGTCGAGACGATCAACGGCATTGGCACGTCGTCGGGCAAGCCCAAGGAAAACGTCGTCATCGAATCGGTGACGATCACCGAGTCTTAGAGCGCAATCTCGTCGTGGCCCCGCGTCACGACGACGTCACCGGCTACGACACTCCACTTCGTACCGTCGTGGTGCACGATGCCCGTCGGCCCGATCACCACCAGCGTCACGTCGCTCAACAGGCTGCGCGTTCGCGACATCTGCTCGTCACTCGACGCCAGGCACAACGCCGCACCGCTTCGAAAACCCAGGCCCGTCATCGGCGCACCACCGCGCGGATCGATCATCACGTCACCGAGGACCGACGTAACCGCGCCCACCGCAATGAGCGTCGACGCTGCGTTGATCGCGTCACCAAAGGCGTTCGCCCGCCAGACCGATCGTGCGTGAAGCGGCGACCCGTCACAGAGGACCACCACATCGGCGTCGGCGAGTCGTTGGGTGATTGCCGCGTCGTTCGTCGCGGCCCGATCAGCGACCATCAGCGCTTCGACGTGAACGTTGAACTTCTCGAAGGCGGTGCCGGTGAGAACCGCGGCCTCGGTGAATCCAATGAACGCCGCGGCCGTCGGAACGACGACGACACTCGCCTCTTCGTCCAACGGCAACTGTCCGCCACGTAGCAACGCGCTCAGTGCGTCGAGCGATCCGACCGCGAACGTCGAGGTATCCATTCGATAAGTTTCGCATTCAGAGACGCCCAAAGCGCCAAGTAAAGTCTCAAGATGGGCTTCCAAAAAGTCGGCGTACTCGGATCAGGAATCATGGGCAGTGGCATCGCGGAGGTCGCGGCCGCCACTGGCGCCACGGTGATCGTGCGCTCGCGAAGTCACGCGACCACCGACGCGATGTTGGCCACCGTCGCTAAGTCGCTCGCCAAGCAGGTCGAGAGAGGCAAACGAACATCCGAAGAGGCCGCGGCGATTACCGCTCGAGTCTCGGCGACCACGCATCTGAGCGACCTCGCCGACTGCGACTTCGTCATCGAATCGGTGATCGAGGACCTCGAAGTGAAGCGCGCGGTCTTTCGTGAACTGAGCGCGATCGTGAATCCTGAGGCGATCATCGCGACCAACACGTCGACCCTTTCGGTGATCGAACTCGCGATGGAGACGTCGCGACCGGACCGCGTCTGCGGCCTGCACTTCTTCAATCCCGCGCCGGCCATGTCACTCGTCGAGGTCGTGCGACCGATCTGCGCGAGTGACGAGACGATGGCGGCCGTCACGGAGTTCGTGCTCGCGTGCGGCAAGGAGCCAGTGAACGTCAAGGATCAGGCCGGCTTCGTCGTCAACGCCCTGCTCTTCCCGTATCTCAACAACGCGGTGCGCCTGCTCGAGCAGGGCGTGGCGACCAAGGAAGGTATCGACATCGCGATGAAGGGCGGCTGCGGCTTCCCGATGGGTCCGTTCGCGCTCTTGGACCTCGTCGGACTCGACACCTCGCTCGCGATCCTCGACGCGCTGTTCGCCGAGTTCGCGGAGCCGAACTTCTCGCCGCGACCGCTCCTAAGACGAATGGTCTCGGCCGGTCAACTGGGTCGAAAGTCCGGTTCGGGGTTCTACGACTACGGTCGCTAAAGAGATCGGGGAGGTGAGATGACCGAACGTTCCAAACCGTGGGTTATGCGGACCTACTCGGGACACTCCAGTGCGGTCGCCTCCAACGAGCTCTACCGCTCGAATCTCGCCAAGGGTCAGACTGGCCTCTCCATCGCCTTCGACCTCCCGACCCAGACCGGCTATGACCCTGACGACCCGGCCGCCGCCGGCGAGGTCGGCAAGGTCGGCGTACCGATCGCGCACCTCGGTCACATGCGCCAACTGTTCGACGGACTTCCGCTCGCCGAGATGAACACGTCGATGACGATCAACGCGACGGCCGCCTGGTTGTGGGGACTGTACCTGGCCCTCGCCGAAGAAGAAGGCGTCGACCTCAACCAACTCCAGGGCACGACACAGAACGACATCGTGAAGGAGTACCTCTCGCGCGGCACGTACATCTTCGCGCCCGAACCGTCCAAGCGGCTCATCGTCGACATGATCGCCTACGGCCACGACCACGTCGCCAAGTGGAATCCGATCAACGTCTGCAGCTACCACCTCCAAGAGGCCGGCGCTACCCCGGTCCAGGAGATCGCGTACTCCCTCGCGACCGCGATCGACGTCCTCGACGCCGTGCGCGACTCTGGCAAGATCGAACCGAAGCAGATGCCCCACGTCGTGGGACAGATCTCGTTCTTCGTGAACGCCGGCGTGCGCTTCATCGAAGAGATCGCCAAGATGCGCACCTTCACCGCGATGTGGGATGAGATCTGTCGCACCCGCTACGGCGTCCAGGACGCCTCGCTGCGTCGCTTCCGCTACGGCGTGCAGGTCAACTCGCTCGGCCTCACCGAACAACAGCCCGAGAACAACGTGCAGCGCATCGTGCTCGAGATGCTCGGCGTCACCCTTTCGGCCGACGCACGCGCACGCGCGTTGCAGCTGCCGGCATGGAACGAAGCGTTGGGGCTCCCGCGGCCGTCGGATCAGCAGTGGAGCCTGCGCATGCAACAGGTGCTCGCCTTCGAGAGCGACCTCCTCGAGTACCCCGACATCTTCGCCGGCTCCTCGGTGATGGAGGCCAAGGTCCACGAGTTGACGACCGGTGCCGAGAACGAACTCGACGACGTGTTGGCCCTGGGCGGCGCCTTCGCCGCCATCGACGAACTGAAGAGCCGCCTCGTCGCGAGCCAATCCGCACGTGTGGCGCGCATCGAATCGGGCGAACAAGTGGTCGTCGGTGTCAATCGTTTCACCGAGACCGCCGAGTCGCCACTCACCAGCGACGGCGCGGTAGAGACGATCATGACCGTGGACGCGGCCGTCGAGCGTCAGTTGATCGACGACGTCGTGCAGTGGCGAACAACGCGCGACGTCGTGGCCGTGCGGGCCGCGATCGATGAACTCTCACGCGTCGCGAAGAGTGACGATCCGGCGGACAACATCATGGTCCCGACGATCGCCCTCGCCAAGGCCGGTGGGACGACCGGCGAGTGGGCCAATGCGTTGCGCGACGTCTTCGGGGTCTATCGCGCGCCGACCGGCGTGCGCGGCGGGGTCGGTGAACGCGGCGACCACTTCGCCGCACTCGTCGTGCGCTCGAAGGCCGTCCAGCAGGAGCGCGGCCGACCGCCGAAACTGCTGGTCGCCAAACCGGGGCTCGACGGTCACTCCAACGGCGCCGAACAGATCGCCGTCGCCGCGCGCGACGCCGGGTTCGAAGTCGTCTATCCGGGAATCCGGCTCTCCCCCGAAGAGATCGTGTCGGCCGCGCGCGACGAGGACGTCGACGTCATCGGGTTGTCGATCCTCTCGGGCTCGCATCTGGCGCTCGTGCCGCGCATCCTGGAGTGCCTTCGAGAGAGTGACCTCGACATCAAGGTCGTGGTCGGCGGAATCGTTCCCAGTGAGGACGCGTCGTCGCTGCTCGATCTAGGCGTCGTGGCCGTCTACACGCCCAAGGACTTCTCCCTCGCGGCCATCATGGACGACCTCTTGGGAATCGTCGAGTCGCTCAGCCCAGTCGGGGTCGACGATTAGCCAACGGTGAGTCGTTGAACCAGCGTCCCGAGAATCGCCAAGTCGGAACCTGATCGGCGACGGCGACGGTCTTCTCGCTGCGCAGTACTTCTTCGACCGCCGCCACCAACGCCGCCAACTCATCGGGCAACAACTCCGGGCGCGGCGTCAGCCCGTAGATCACAGAGGGACGTTCCCGTGCTTGCGTTTCGGCAAGTCCTCGCGCTTGCCGCGCAGTAGTTCGAGTGAGCGACACAGGATCCGTCGCGTCTCGGCCGGGTCGATGACGTCGTCGATGAAACCCCGTTCGGCCGCGATGTAGGGCGAGGCGTACTGCTCCTCGTACTCCTCGATGAGTTGCTTGCGCAACGTCTGGGGGTCGTCGGCGCTCATCAGATCGCGACGGTGGACGATCTCGACCGCTCCGGCCGAACCCATGACCGCCAACTCCGCGGTCGGCCAGGCGTAGGCGAGGTCGGCGCCGATCGACTTGGAGTTCATGACGACGTAGGCGCCGCCGTAGGCCTTTCGCGTGACGACCGAGATGCGCGGCACGGTCGCCTCGCAGAACGCGTAGAGCAACTTCGCGCCGTGGCGGATGATGCCGCCGTACTCCTGATCGGTCCCGGGCATGAACCCGGGCACGTCCACGAAGGTGACGATCGGGATGTTGAACGCGTCGCACGTGCGCACGAAGCGCGCCGCCTTCTCACTGGAGTCGATGTCGAGCACCCCGGCCAACACGTTGGGCTGATTCGACACGATGCCGACGCTGTGCCCGTCGATGCGCGCGAAGCCGCACGTGATCTGTTGGGCGAAGGTGGCGTGCACTTCCATGTAGTCGCCGCCATCGACGACCGAGGTGATGACCTTCTTCATGTCGTAGGGCAGGTTCGGCGACGCGGGCAGGATGTCGCGCAAGTCCTCGCACAACCGGTCGGGGTCGTCGCCGGTGAGTATCCGCGGCGCCTCTTCCATGTTGTTCGACGGCATGAAGGACAAGAGGTAGCGCACTTCGTCGAGCACACTCTTCTCGTCGGGCATCACGAAATTGGCGACACCGGACTTCGTCGCGTGCGTCAGGGCACCGCCGAGCTCTTCGAGGGTGACGTCCTCGCCGGTCACGGTCTTTACGACGTCGGGACCGGTGATGAACATGTGGCTGGTGTCTTTCACCATGAAGATGAAGTCCGTCAGCGCCGGCGAGTAGACACCGCCGCCCGCGCACGGACCGAGGATCACCGAGATCTGGGGGACGACGCCCGACGCGCGCGCGTTGCGGATGAAGATCCCGCCGTAGGCGTGGAGCGCGGCGACGCCCTCTTGGATTCGCGCGCCCGCACCGTCGTTCAGTCCGATGATCGGCAGACCCATCGTGGTCGCCATGTCCATGATCTTGTGGATCTTCTCGCCGTGGGTCTCGCCGACCGCGCCGCCGAAGACCGTGAAGTCCTGAGAGAAGACGCAGACTTTTCGTCCGTCGATCTTGCCGTAGCCGGTAATCACCCCGTCCGTGTAGGGACGATTCTCTTCGAGTCCCATGCCCGAAGCGACGTGGCGATTCAGCATGTCGAGTTCTTGGAACGTGTCCTCGTCGAGTAGGTACTCGATACGCTCGCGCGCGGTCATCTTGCCCTTGGCCTGGTGTCGCTCGATGGCCTTCTCACCGCCGGCGACGCGCGCCTCGGCCTTGCGAGCGTCGAGCTCAGCCAGTCGTTCCGCCATTGAATGCTCCATGAAGAGCAAGGCTATCCAAACCAAGCCGACACCGTTCCGTTGAGCCATTCGTGGTTCGACGCGGCAATTCCACCACTGGTCATCCTCTATCGGCTCTCACAACATCAACGCACTGCGCCGCGCACGGGCACATGTGGCGGACAACTCCGTCACAAGAGACACGAAGAAGCGCTGTCCAGTGCAACAATCGAAGGATGGTTGCATTCCTCATAGTGCTTTTTTTGATCGTCGTACTTGGCGCGGTCGCTTACGGGACCCAGACACGTCGTCGTAGAATCGCGGTCGAAGGCATGGCGCAGACCGCCAAACTGCTGGAAGCAATTGCGGACTCGCCAGTCGTGGTGCGCGAGGCGACAATCACCACCCATCCCCTGACCGACGCCTTGACGAACTTGGGCACCCGGCCGTTGCTCGAGCGCGACCTCGCCATCTATGGGGGCCAGGTCGCGCGCTACGGCGTCCACGTCTGTGTCGCACTATTCGACATCGATCACTTCAAGCAATTCAACGATCAATACGGAATGACCCGTGGGGACGAGATCCTCGTGGCCATCGCCGAACGAATCGCCAGTCGTTCCCGCTCCGGCGACTCCATCTATCGCTTGGGTGGTGACGAGTTCGTCTGTCTCTTGCCGGAACAGACGCTCGAAACGGGAGCGAAGGTCGTGGAGCGAATGAAGCGCAGCGTGGAGGAGCTCGCCATCGCCTTCGAGGGTGCGCCCAACGGAATCGTCACCGTGAGTGCCGGTCTGGCGGTCCTCGACGCCGAACACCAGATGGCGTTCGATGAACTGTTGAAAGAAGCGCAGGACGATCTCCTACAGTTCCGGTAACCGCGCGGAGAGGCGAAACTACTTCGCCTCTTCGACCAATTCAATGAGGGTACCGAACGAACCCTTCGGGTGAATGAAGGCCACGGTCGTTCCTCGTGAACCCGGACGCGGCGTCTCATCGATCACCCGCGCACCGCTCGCCTTCACCGCCTCCAGCGTCTCGGCACAGTTGTCGACCCGATAGGCGATGTGATGCAGTCCCTCACCGTTCTTCGCGAGGTACTTTGCGACGGGCGAATCCTCGCGCGTCGGCGTGAGCAGTTGGATATAGGAGTCGGCGACCTGCACGAGCGCTTCATCGACGCCGTCGGATTCGACGACCTCACGGTGGACGACCACAGCCCCGAAGACCGACGCGTACCAGACAATCGCGGCGTCGATGTCGTTCACCGCGATGGCGACGTGATCGATCTCGGTCAACTGCGGCGTCACGACGCCGCCACATCGTGTCGGCGAAATATCGTCAGGCGTTCTTCACCGACGCGCGCGCGCAGTTCGGGATTCGTGATGCCGAGACCTTCCTCGTTCGCGACACAGAGAATCCCGATCTTGCCCTCGTGGCGATTGTGGTGCAGTTGGTAGGTCGCTTCGCCGGTCTCTTCCAGGGGAAAGACGGCCGAGAGCGGTGGCACGACCTTGCCGTCGATGATCGTCTGATTCGCCGCCCAGGCCTCGCGGTAGTTCGAGAAGTGCGAGCCCTTGATCGTCTTCAACTTCATCCAGAGGTGTCGGTTGTCGTACTCGATCATGTAGCCGCTGGTGGCCGCACAGGTCACGATCGTGCCGCCGCGTTTGGCCACGAAGACACTCGCGCCCATCGTCGAACGCCCGGGGTGCTCAAAGACGATGTCGGGGTCGTCACCGACCAGCGCGCGGATGTCCTTGCCCAGACGTCGCCACTCGCCCTCGTCCTGGGTGTGCTCGTCCTTCCAGAATCGGTAGTCGTTGGCCCGTCGGTCGATCACGTATTCACATCCCAGTTCGTGCAGGGTCTCCACCTTGGCCTCACTGGAGACGACGCCGATCGGCGTGCCGCCGGAGTTCAACACGTGCTGCACCGCGAAGGATCCGAGTCCGCCCGAGGCGCCCCAGACGAGAACGACGTCGCCCTGGGTCACCGGCGCGCCGTTGCGAGAGACCAACATCCGGTAGGCCGTCGAGTTACAGAGCGCGTTGACGGCCGCCTCCTCCCAAGTGAGATGCGTTGGTTTGGGCATCAACTGGTTGGCCTTCACGACCGCGATGTCGGCCAGACCGCCGAAGTTCGTCTCGAATCCCCATATGCGCTGGCTGCTCGAGAGCATCGAGTCGTCGTGACTCGACGGGTCCTGGTCGTCCACGTAGTTGCAGTGGACGGTGACTTCGTCACCGACCTTCCAGTTACGCACCGCCGAGCCGGCGCGGATGACGACACCCGCGGCGTCAGAGCCGATGACGTGATAGTCGAGCGCGTGACGCTGACCCCAGAACGACTCCTTCCCCAGACGGTCTAGGAATCCGAACGTGGACAGGGGCTCGAAGATGCTGGTCCAGACGGAGTTGAAGTTGATCGAGGACGCCATCACCGCGATGAAGACCTCGTCAGGCGCGAGTTCCGGCAACGGCACTTCGTCGATGTGCAGGCTGCGTCGGGGGTCCTTGTCCACGCTCGCCATGCCCTCGAACATCGCCTGTTCGTCGCGGCGCACGAAGACTGCGCGGGCCCTGGTCGGCATCTCGGTCGAGGCCAACTCCTCGGCCGAGGCGCCGGAGCGCACGGCGTCGAGAATCTCACTCATCCCGGCGAGGTTACTTGGCCCCGCGCCAAGGCTCGTTCGAGAACTGAGAACGGTGAACGCTCCATCGCCACTTATTCGACCCAGTGGGAGTTAGCGCAGCGGCGTCTAAAGTCGTTATGCATTCAATGCGCGAAGGAGTCTCCATGTCACGAAGCGTCATCGTCGCCGGTACTCGAACGGCCATCGGAAAATTGGCGGGCGCCTTCGCGTCCCTCAGCGCCCAGGACCTCGGCGGTGCCGCCATCAAGGGCGCGCTCGATCGCACCGGTGTCGATCCGGCCAGCGTCGACCTGGTGTTGATGGGCCAGGTCCTCCAGGCCGGTCAAGGCCAGATCACCGCTCGACAGGCCGCCGTCAAGGGTGGCATCCCGATGACGGTCCACGCCACCACCATTAATAAGGTCTGTCTCTCCGGTCTGCAGACGATCTACCTCGCCGACCTCATGATCCGCGCCGGCGAGGCCGACGTCATCATCGCCGGCGGCATGGAATCGATGACCAACGCGCCGTACCTGTTGCCGGGTGCGCGCGCGGGCTATCGCATCGGCGACCAGAAGGTCGTCGACTCGATGATGTTCGACGGCCTGACGTGCGCCTTCGACCAGTGCGCCATGGGACTCTCGACCGAGCGTTACAACCAGGGACGGATCAGCCGCGAGCGCCAGGACGAGTTCTCGGCGCGCAGCCACCAACTGGCCGCGGCGGCGATCGCGGCCGGCAAGTTCAAAGAGGAGATCGTCGACGTCGCCGTGCCCCAGCGCAAGGGCGATGCGATCATGGTCTCCATTGACGAGGGCGTGCGCGGTGAGACGACGGTCGAGTCCCTCGCGCAGCTTCGCGCCGCCTTCGAGAAGGACGGCACCATCACGGCGGGCAACGCCTCCCAGATCTCCGACGGCGGCGCAGCGGTACTGGTCATGTCGGCCGAGCGCTGCGAACAGCTCGGTCTGACGCCGCTCGGTGAACTCGTCAGCTACGGCCAGGTCGCCGGTCCCGACGCCTCGCTCTTGACCCAGCCCTCCCACGCCATCTTCCAGGCGGCGAAGAAGGCCGACCTCGACGTGAAGGGATTGGACCTCTTCGAGATCAACGAGGCCTTCGCGGCGGTCGGACTCGCGTCGGTCGACGACCTCGGCGTCGACGAGGCCAAGGTCAACGTCAACGGCGGCGCCATCGCCCTCGGTCACCCGGTCGGCATGTCGGGCACGCGCGTCGCGCTCTCGGCGTTGCACGAACTTCGACGACGCGGCGGCGGTGTGGCCGCGGTCGCGCTCTGTGGTGGCGGCGGTCAGGGCGACGCGGCGATCCTGCGATCCCTCTAGACGGGGATGTAGCTCGCGACGACGTCGTAGCGTTCCAAACCGACCGGACGATCGTCCGGCAGCGCCAAGACGTAGGCACCGCCGAGCGGATAGTGGTCACCGCGAAGCGACTTCGGCAGCTCCTGGGCCAGCGTGAGCATCACCTCGTGCACCGTGGGATTGTGCCCCACGACCAAGAGCGAGGTCGTCACCGGGTCGATCGCCGCGAGGCCGATGAGGAGGTCCTCGGCGCTGACGTCACGACGCCCGTTGTAGATCAACTCGCTGAACTCACAGCGCTCGACGAAAGCCGTGCCGTGAAAGGCCCGGCGAAAGGTCTCGCGAGTCCGGGCGGCCGAACTCACCAAGGCGGTCGTCGGACCGTACTGGCCGAGTTCATTGACGTCACTCGCCCACTCGCGCAGCCGTTCGCACTCGTCGCGCCCGCGTTTGTTGAGCGTGCGCACGAAGTCCGATTCGCCGGGCTTGGCCGGCGAAGACTTCGCGTGTCGCACCACCGTGAGATACCGCACCTGAGAATTCTGACCGAATTCCGTCCTCGACACCACCGTCGCGGTCGTTTAGCGTTGAGGGGTGCACGCCTCCCTGACGTACTTCCAGGCGATCATCATGGGCCTCACGCAGGGCATCACTGAACTCTTCCCGGTCTCGAGCCTCGGCCACGGCGTCTTGCTCCCGGCGCTGCTCGGCTGGCACAACCTCGTCAACTCCCAGTCGAAGTCCGAGTCGTTCTTCCTCGCCTTCATCGTCGGACTCCACGTCGGCACGGCCCTCGGTCTGCTCATCTACTACCGCGCGACGTGGCTGAAACTCTTCGGCGGACTCGGTCATCAGTTGGCTGAGGTTCCCAAGGCCGGCATCTCGTCGCTCTGGCACCTCAATGAACCCGACACCGATCCGAACTACCGACTCCTGTTCGTGCTGGCCGTCGCCACGGTGCCGGTCGGGATCGCGGGACTCTTGTTGGAGCACAAACTGCGCGTGCTCTTCGCGAAACCGCTGGCCGCGGCGATCTTCCTCACCATCAACGGCGTCATCTTGCTGATCGGCGAGCGCCTGCGTCGAAACAGCGGTCGCCACGTCAAGTTCAAGAAACTCGAACGACTGTCGCCGGCGAGCGCGTTTGGCATCGGTTGTGCGCAGATCTTCGCGCTCCTCGCCGGCATCTCGCGAAGCGGCATCTCGATGGTGGCCGGTCTGATGGACGGCCTCGACCACGAGGAGTCGGCGAACTTCGCGTTCTTGTTGGCGACGCCGGTCATCCTGCTCGCCGGCGTACTGAAACTGCCGGACCTAATGGGGCCACTCGGCGACGGGGTGCGCTATCAGACCGTGGTCGGCGCAGTCTGCGCCATGGTGACGGCACTGATCTCCGTGAAGTTCCTCACCAAGTGGTTCACCACGAAGACGCTGACGCCCTTCGGGTTCTACAGTCTCGTCGCCGGACTGCTCTGCGTTATTCGCTTCGCTTAATCCGAGAGGACGCGACGCCCGTCGATCGCGCGCCCGAGGGTGAGGTCATCGGCGAACTCTAAGTCCCCGCCGACCGGTAGGCCGCTCGCCGGTTGGGAGACGACGAGACCCGGCACCTGCAACAGCCGGCTCAAGTACATGGCGGTGGCGTCGCCCTCGACGTTGGAGTTGAAGCAGAGGATGACCTCTTTCACGGGGCCGCGAAGGCGCAGGATCAACTCTTGGATCCGCAACCGGTCTGGCGTCACGCCCTCGAGGGGATTCAAGACGCCGTGCAGCACGTGATAGGTGCCGTGGAACGCGCCGGAGCGTTCGACGGCCACGACGTCCGGTGGATTCTCGACGACACAGATCGTCGTCTGGTCGCGACGATCGTCGGCGCAGATGGGACAGAGGCCGCCGGTTTCGGCGATGTTGCAGCACCGTTCGCAAAACGAGAGTTTGGTCTTCATCTCTTCGATGGACACGGCCAGTCGCGCGACGTCCTCACTCGGCTGACGCATCAGCCAGAAGGCGATGCGCTGGGCCGACTTCGGTCCGACGCCGGGAAAGCGACCCAGTTCATCGACCACGGCCTGCAGCGGCGGCGGGTAGCTCACGAGACCTCCGTCGCACCGGGGAACATCTCGGTGATCAAGTGGTCGCCGGCCGAGTCGACGACGATGACGGTCTCGTCTTGGGCGTAACTGTCCTCGACTTCGACGTCGCGCGTTCCGATCGGTCGAGTGCTCTTCGCAGCCACGTTCGCGCTGACGACCAACGTCGGGTCGACGGCCCAGGTGATCTGCAGCGGCGACTTGAACTCGTGTTCCATGGCACTGCGTAGTCCCTGGGAGATCATCTCGGTGTTCTGGCGCATCTCTTCGCTGGGAAGTGCGATCGTGAGGTTCTGTCCGTCCAGTGAGCGCACGTAGGCGGACTTGAGCAACAACTGCGCACCGCGCGACGTCCTCGGAATCACCCGTTCGACGAACCGCGTACGAACGTCGTCGATGTCCAGTCCGCCTTCAGCCACCCGCGCGGGCGCGTCGGGTTCGACGACGTCGGCCGTCGGTTGCGGCGCCGGCTCCTTTTCGGGACGACTCGGCGCAGCCGGTGCGGTCGAACCGATGGGGCGCAGCACGACAGGCGGCGCCGGTGCGGCGGTCTCGACTCGAACACCGTCACGTTCCAGCTTCGTCAGGCGTTCGTCGAGAGCGTCGATGGTGCTGTCCAACTCGGGCCTGATCAACCGGACCACGGCGACTTCGAGGATCACAATCTTCTCCGGCGCACTCTTCATTTCACGCATGGCCCGCCCAACGGTCTCCAGTACGCGAACGGTGCGCGGAAGTCCGAGCTGACTCCCCCATTCGACGAGGCGATCACGGTCATTGTCGACGGCGTCGGCGACGTCGGGTGCGACCTGGAGCAAGAAGACCTGTCGCACCTCGGCCGCGAAGTTCTCCGCGAGTTGTTCGGGGTCCCATCCCTCTCGCGCCAACTCGGCGAGCGACTTGAGTGCGGCGACCGCGTCGGCGTCGACCAAGGCACGGAACAGTCCGTCGAACTCCGGCTGGGTCTCGATGATCGAACCGGTGGCAATGAGTTGGTCGAGCGCACTGAGGGCGTCACGCGCCGATCCCCGGCCGAGTCGCACGGCCGCTTCGATCGTCGCCTCGTCGACGCTCAGTCCCGCGGCGTGCTCGACTTCGTGCAATAGAGAACTCAGTGTTTCTCCGTTGAAGAGACGAAACTCCAGGTGTTGAGTGCGGGACCGAATCGTCGGCATCACCTTGTGCGGATCGGTCGTTGCGAGAACGAACACGACGTGCGACGGCGGCTCTTCCAGGGTCTTTAACAGCGCGGCCGACGCGGCCTTGGAGAGTTGGTGGACCTCGTCGAAAATGTAAACCTTCCAACTCCCCGGCGTCCCGTGCCAGGCCCCGGCGGTGATGTCGCGTATGTCGTCGACGCCGTTGTTGGAGGCGGCGTCGAGTTCGGTGACGTCGAGGGACGTCCCTTTGGTTATCGCTACGCAACTCGCACAGATGTTGCAGGCATCCCCGTCTTTCGGATTCTCACAGTTCAGCGCCTTGGCGAGGATTCGTGCGGTTGTGGTTTTCCCCGTTCCGCGCGGTCCGGAAAAGAGATAGGCGTGGGAGACGCGGTCGTTCTTGACGGCTCCTTGGAGAGCGCGAACGACGTGATCTTGACCGCGCAATTCGACGAATCGGCCCGGTCGAAATCGGCGATAGAGCGACGTGACGCCGTCAATAGAAGTCGGGGTTGTCGACGCCTCAGCCATCAACGCATGCTAATTGGAGGCTGTGAGAGGCCGAGATCCAAAGCAGTGGTCAGGCGATCCGTGGCACCCAACACGATTTGCTGAGAGCTGCTGGCTTCCACCCCTGACTCGGTTCACAAACGGTCGTCGCACGGG
>Ga0208480_1000256_pt1 | contig 20529 bp, 18 predicted proteins | sample NGESurshal092012_4_FD_184485 | JGI IMG/M metagenome (GOLD analysis project Ga0208480, IMG submission 184485) | Arctic peat soil microbial communities from Barrow, Alaska - NGEE Surface sample F53-1 shallow-092012 (SPAdes) | ecosystem: Environmental > Terrestrial > Soil > Wetlands > Peat ... | reverse complement strand
CCGGTGCCGCCGCTCGCGTGGGTCTAGCCAGTCACGAAGCCGAGCTCAAGGCGGCCGCCACGCTAGCGCTCATGTTCATTGCTGTTCGAGGGCTCCGGAGCATCATCCGAGACCCAGCGCGGCCACGGGCGTCGGCCTCCGAGCCTACGATAGGCGCAACGAGGCGGTCTCTACCGGCGCGCGAGCAGTACCTGCGTTTTGCAGCGCTCACGGCGATCAACCCGCTGACGATCGTGTACTTCGCGTCGGTTGCCACGTCCGTGTCGCTCGGGAGAGTGCTGTCGCGCTTCGCGTTCGTGATCGGAGCGGGTGGTGCCTCTGCCGTATGGCACCTGTCATTGACTCTTGCCGCCGGACACGCCGGGCGTCGGCTCACCCCAGCAATCCAGCGCGTCATCTCGATTGTCGGCAGGTTGGTCGTCCTCGCCATCGCAGTCCGGCTAGCCCTCGCCGCCTGATCAGAGTCTTGCCCCCGAGCAACGGATGCCGACGTTGTGGACGTGGCTGTTCAACCCCCAAGAACACGCCCTAATCAGCGCGATCCCAGGCGTCGAGAAGCTTCGCGACGTCGCCCGGCCGCTGAAACGCGACCTTGCATCGTTCGGATCGCTGCCATTGGGCGACTCCCCCGCCGCCTGCGCTACTCGCTGCCTGTGATCCAGGTGCTACAGGCCAAGTTCCGCGCAGTCTCCGCGCACTGAATCGGCGTCCGCCAGCGAGACGTACGGTCACCGCGCTAAGCAGGCGACTGGCAAAACCCTGTCGTTAGCGTTCCCGGCGGGCGAAAGCGGGTGCTTGAGCTGGCTGCTCCTGCCAGGCGATTGCGCAAACGAGTTGACTTAGGTCTACATCCCGTCGGCGCCCCTGCTCTGCATTAGGTCATGCCTATGCACCACGTGGTGGTCCGGTGGAGTGCGTGGCGCTGGGCAATCGGTCCCGGGCAGGAGCGCCTGAGTCCGGCCGGGAGGGCCTCGCCTACGCCTGCACATGGGCGTGGCGCGGTCCTGGTTGTCGTCCCCTCACCGGCACACATCACCGAACCAGTGTTACGGCACACCGACCTCGGCCAGTGCTCTCGGGACCGGCTCCACGCGACGGTGTGCCGGCACCGGTTCCTTTCCCGTACGGAGCATCTGCTCGGCGTGGTGGTCGCCTGGCCCTCGGTGGGCCTGACCGACGATTTTGGCGCGCCGTGCTGGTCTGTACGCTGAATACTGACTCACGGGAGGCTGACGCGATGCGGAAACTGACCTTCGGCATGAACCTGAGCTTGGACGGCTACATCGCCGCGCCCGGCGACGAGCTCGGCTGGAGCGTGCCGAGCGACGAACTGTTCCAGTGGTGGTCCGACCGGGTGGCGGCGACAGGCCTGGCGCTGTACGGGCGCAAGCTGTGGGAGACGATGAGCTCCCACTGGCCGACCGCCGACCAGCAGCCGGGCGCCACACCGGCGGAGATCGAGTTCGCCCGCCGCTGGCGGGACATGCCGAAGGTGGTGTTCTCCTCGACGACCAGCACGGTCGACTGGAACACCCGTCTGGTCACCGGCGACGCGGTCACCGAGATCACCAGGCTCAAGGCCGACGACGGCGGCCCCATGGACATCGGCGGTGCCACACTCGCCGCGGCGGCCATGCGGGCCGGGCTGATCGACGAGTACGCGATCGTCACCCATCCGGTCCTGCTGGGCGGCGGCACGCCGTTCTTCACGGCCCTGGACAACTGGGTGAACCTGAGCCTGGTGGAGACCCGGACGTTTCCCGACGGCGTGGTGCTGACCAGGTACGAGACCAGGCGCTGAGCGCCCGACGTCGGATCAGCGCGGGCTTCGGGCCCACTCAAGGATCTCGTGCGCTGTGTTCCGAGGCGATCGCGACGTCCCTGCCGGATCCTGTTCTTCACCGCGGACGATCCGTCCGGATAGGGATCCGCCTGCGGCAGTCGGAGCGGGATTGACCGGTGGAGTTGGCGCGGGCGATGTTCGGCGCACCCATCCCGCTCGGCCGGGCGCCGTATCGGTGATGGCTCTCCATGGCCGGGCTGAGACCCTGTTGGCTACCTACCCGGGCGTCGCGGTCGGGCGACTTGGGGTGCCATTAAGGAACGCGGCACCAGCCGCCAAGTGGCCTCTCGACGAGCCGAGTCTTCGCGGATCAACGCGGTCACCGGTCGTCGCCATCGAGCCCGCCTGACGAGGTGGCGCTGAGCGCGAGGCGCCGGGTCATGTTGAGTTTGACTTCGCCGTAGGGCCGGACGTGGGCCCAGAACAGCGGCGTCGTAGGTCTTCCGTGGTGAGGACGCCGGCCCACTCGGGTTCGGCGAGGATGTCTTGGATCATCAGCGTGTTGACGTAGACCAAGGCGGCTTGCAGGATCTGCAGGGCGAGCATCCCGAGTTCTTGCTGGTCGCGCCGGTTGGTCGCGAACTCGCCGCTCTTGCCGTAGAAGATCACGCCGTTGACGCGATTCCACGACTCGATCAGGTTGAGGCCCTCCTCGATCTCCCGCTGCAGGTCGCGGTCGCGGTCGTGTAGGTAGCGGGCGACGAAGATCGTTTTCTGCACGCGGCCGAGCTCGAGCATCGCCTGGTAGACGGGGTGCGATGCGTTGCGGGTGAAGCGCCGCAGGATCGCCTCGGTCGACGCCGTGCCGACCCGGATCGCCGTGGCGTACTTGATCATCTGGTCGTAGTTCTGCTCGATCAGGTCCCAGCGAATCGGGCGCGTCATCGCCGGCGTGAGCTCGGGGTAGGCGTTGGGGTCGCCGCGGTCGGGGAGGTAGAGCCGGGCCTTGTTGATCTGCTTGATCCGCGGGAGCAGGTCGAAGCCGAGCAGGAGCGTGATCGCGAACCCGATCTCTGATTGGCCGTGCGAGTCGACGTAGTTGCCCTCAAGATGCATCGTCGTGCCGTGGCGCACGGCGCCCTCGACCATCGCGGCGACCTCGGACGCGGCGCAGCTCAGCAGCTGGGAGTGGACGGCCATCGATTTCTTCTCGACGTGCCAGTAGATCAGCACGCCGCGCCCGCCGTAGCGCGAGTGCCACTCGGTGAAGAGGTTCTGGTCGTAGGCGCGGAAGTGCGTCGAGTCCGACGCGACGGTCGTCGTGCTCTCCCCCCAGATCTCGGGTTGACGGGCCGCGAACGTCGCGTTCGCAAGCTCGACGGCGACGGCGCGAGCGCCGTCGGCCGTGAAATGCCTGCGCGCGGTGTAGCGCAGGTCAGCCTCGCTGTGGCCGTGGTCGCCGGCGGCGACGGAGCTGATCCCGGTGTTCGTGCCGTAGGCGTAGGCCAGCAGCAACAGGCGCTCCCAGAGCACCGCTCTCGCGAGCACCTCGCGCGGGCCGACCGAGGTGAGCTGGCCGAGCATGCCGGTCCGCAGCGCGGCCTCGGTGACCATGTCGATCAGCGGGATCTGGCCCCAGCGATCGCGGATCGCGTGCTTCAGCCGCCGCAGGTTCCTGGCCTCGTGCTGCGCCTCCAACGGGGTCAGCCGGATCGCGCCGCTCTTGCGCTTCGTGATCCGCAGCCAGTCCAGGCCGGGCAGCGCATCGTTGAGCGCGGCGAGCCGGGCGCGCATCTCCTCGCGCAGCTCGTTGGTGAACGCCGCGGGGTCCAGCGGCTTGTGGAGCTTGTCGTAGTGCTCGACGCGGTGGGCGTCGAAGTCTCTGGGGAGGTCCTCGTCGGGGTTTCGCCATTCGTGGGCGCCGACGACCCAGATCTCTTTGCAGCGCAGCCGCTCGCGCAGCGCCTGGAAGACGCACGCCTCGTAGACGTGGCGGATCACGCGGGTCTGCTTGCACGAATCCGTGGTGGTCAGGAGGTCGGCCCAGATCGGGTCGACGGCGCCCTTGATCACGACGTCCTCGCCGGCGGGGTAGTACTGGCCGGTGCTGTGGGCGTAGCGGGCGATCAGCTTCAGGGCGTCGATGATCGGCTGATGCGCGGTGTTGTTGGATCGAAACTCGAGCACGCCGATCAGCCGGATCAGGCCGCGGCGGTAGTGGTTGCTGTAGGACGCCTTGAACACCTTGCGGTTCTGTCGCTGGTACTCGGTGCCCTTCTGGCGGTACTCGGCGACCAGATCCTGCAGCGTCTGCTCGCCGCCGACGACGGGGAAGATCACCTCGCCGACGGTCTCGTCAGGCGTGCCGAGGGATGCCTCGGCGATCTTCCTGAGCAGTGTCTCCTTGCCGGTGACGCGCTTGAAGTCCTTGACGAGCTCGGTGATCACCTTCTCCTCCGAGTGCGCGTTGATCCGGTGGACAGTCGAGATCAGGAGCTGCGCGAGGGCGTCGGTGACCTCCCGTTCACGCAGGTAGACCAGGGCGCAGAGCAGCGCGAGCTTCGTCGGCTGCGGATGTTCGCGCAGATGCACGGGCGACTCGACCGCAGCGCGGGCCCGCCACCCGGCGATGATCCTCGCGTCGACGCCGTCGAACAGACCCGCGGGGAGGCCGATCGCGCGGATCGCCTCGAGCTTGGAGATCTCGACCAGCATCGTCTCCAGGCTGACGTTCCCCGGCGCCGCCTTGATCAGCGCGAGCACGTTGTCCTCGTCGTCGTCGCTGACGGCGATCAACGCCTCGAGGCGCGCGACCACGGCGGGGTCCAGGCGGCCGGTGATCAGCGCCAGCAGCGACTGCTCGGCCCGGTAGAGCGCCGACCGAGCGATCTCACTCACCCGGTCGGGCGTCGGCGGCTCGATCAGCTCGCGCCGGCAGCGCGCGATCAGCTCGTCACGCACGCGCTCCGGGCGGTGCTCGCCCGACGCGACACGCTCCGCCAACCAGGCTGCCAGCGCCTCGGCGTCAGCGACCGTGCACTCCCGGAAGCCGGTGTACACGCGGATCTCACCGCGGAAGCGCTGCGCGCTGCGGCCGGCGAAGTCGAAAGACGCGAGCTGGCGGGCAGGGACGCGAACTTGGCGAGCGAGGTGCGCCACGGCGTCTCCGGGCAACTCGCTCGCCGCGCGCGGGAACCGCCCCCGCCAAAGCAGGACTTCAACAGCACCGCGAACCCGAGCCGTGTCGCCCCGGACTTGGCGTCCAGCAGGTCCAGCTCGTCGCCGATCAACGTGAAATGGTCGACGACGTCATCCAGGCCCAGGTCGCGCGCCATTACTGATCGCCGGCCACGATCTGGTCATCGCGCCGGCCCGCGATCACACTCAGCATCCCGCGCGCGAGGAACAGCAAGGCAGAATCGGGCGCTATGGGCTGACCGCTGTCGCTTGGCCCGCCGGACGTTTGCCCTTGGTCGCGGCGTTGAGATGACCGTAGACGGTGGTCCGCGGCACGCTGAAGAGATCCGCGATCTGCTGAACCGTGCGCTCGCCCGCGTCGTAGAGCTGCTGAGCGAGCACCGCCTGCTCGGCGCTGAGCCTCGGTCGCCGTCCGCCCTTGCGTCCGCGCAACCGCGCTGCCGCGAGCCCGTCGCGGGTGTTGGCGATGATCAGCTCGCGCTGCAGCTCGGCGAGCACCGAGAGCATCCCGAACATCGCGCGGCCTTCGGCCGTCGAGGTGTCGATGCCCTGCTCGATGACGTGCAGGCCAACGCCGCGGTCGCGCAGCTCGGCGCCGAGCGTCACGAGATGCAAGACCGACCGGCCCAGGCGGTCAAGCCGAGTGATCTTGAGCGTGTCGCCGTCGCGGAGCAGACGCAGCAGCTCGTCGAGCTCGGGGCGGCTCGCCTTCGCGCCGCTCGCGTGGTCGACGTAGATGTCCTTCTCGGCCACGCCGGCGCGTCGCAGCGCGTCGACCTGATGGTCGGGATTCTGGTCAGCCGTCGGGACGCGGGCGTAGCCGAGCAGCACCCCGTCGAGAATACCCGGCGAGCCTGGATTTCCGTCGTAGTTTCTCGACGCGAGTTATCGACACCGCGCCGGCCCGGAAACGCTGGGATCGGCGAATCGCTGCCGGTGGTGTCGACAAATGACCGTTTGCCGACAGTCATCACGTCGATCGCGACGGGCGCTGGCAGGCCCGGACGGTCGCAGGCTTGTCACGATCGCAACTTTATGTCCGGGTGGACGTTCCGACAGACATGAGAACCCTTGGCTTGCTCCTCACCATGTTCGCCCTCGCCGCCACCCCGGCTGCTGCAGCTCCATGGTCCTCGCCGGCCCCGATTCCCGGCGCACCCGACGCCGTGCCGGTCCTCGCCGAGTCGGCCGGCGGCCCGCAGGCCGTGTATTGGGGCACGTTCGATCCAACGAAACTCCAATCGCCGATCACGGCCTTCGTCAGCGTGCTCGGAACAGGGCCGACGCCCCAGCCGGCAGCGAAGCTGTCGCCGTCACTCAACGTCTCGCAGGCCGCGCTCTACGGCAACAGGCACGTCGCGCTCGCGACCTTCGGCAATGCGACAGTCAAGGTCCCGGGTTCGCTTGTCGGGGTGGCGACCGGTCCGCTGAAAGGGCCGATGAAGACCCACGCCCTTCCCGCCGAGGTCCGCTCGCTCGCGGGAAACGCGGCCGGCGACCTAGCTGTGATGATCGAGCATTGCGCGACGAACGTTGGCGGTTGCCATCCGTCTGCCCCTGCCGTCGTCCTGGATCGCCCCGGACGTGGGTTCGGCGATCCGATCACGCTCGATCGCAAGGGACACTCGTTCGGCGGTTCGCTCGCGATCGACGCGCACGGCCGGGTGCTTGCCGCGTGGGATCGCGCCGGGGTTGTGTACGCCCGCTTCGTGTCGATCAAGGGGAAGCTGTCGCCGATTCAGCGGCTCGGCACAGACACCGGCGGCGGTTTCAATGTCGTCCTCAGCAATGACGGGCGGGCCGCCGTCGGCTGGACCACGCAGACGTTCTCGACAGCCACAGCACCGGCCGTCTTCGCAGCCAAGCTGGCCGTCGCCGGCGCGAGCGGTCACTTCGGGGCGACCAGGACGCTGGAGACCGGCCAGCTGACCGGCACTCAGAGCTCGATCCCCTATCAGGGCGTCGTCATCAAGCTCCCCGCCGGTGAGCCGGGTCTGGCGGCCTGGACGGGCTACGACGGAGCTCATTTCACCGTGCGGGCGGCACCGATCGACGGCACGACCGTCGGCGCACCGCAAACCGTCTCGACACCCGGGACCGACACGATCCTCGCCGACGCGGCGGAGGGCTCCCGCGGCCAGGCAGTCATTCTGCTGTTGCCAGGCCAAGCCGGCGCCGACCCGACGGGCACGATCGCGCCTGCTGGCATGGTCGCCGTCACGCACCCGGCCGGCACGCAGACGTTCGGACTGCCCGAGGAGGTCGTCCCGGGGCCGGCCTACGTCGCCAGCGCTGCGGTTTCGATCGACGCAGCAACCGGCAGTGTGTTCGCGACCTGGCGAGACGTCGGTAGCCCGGCCGGCTGGGCGGTCCGCGCACCACTCGGGTAAAGGGCAGCTACTTGGCGGCTCGTGCCACGTTCCTTAACGGCACCCCTGAATGCCGCGATCCAACGATAGGAACATCATGAACAACAAGAGAATCCTCGCGTCGCTCCTTCTCGCTGCCTCGGTAACGCTCGGCGCCGCTGGCACCATCGCAAGCGCCGACGTGGGAACGGGCCCTCCCGTCGGGATCGTCTGGTCGCCGGCTGTCCTGAATCCCGTTCTGCATGGCTTCGTCGTCGCGGACGTAGGCGGCCCCTACCCGTACACCGCGAAGGGCTACTTCAAGATCGGCACCAAGACGGTGGCCCGGCTCCACTCCTTCAGCGGCACGGCCCAGAGCGGGCAAAAGCTGCCGGTCACCCTCAAAGTCACGGCGTTCGAGCGCCGCGAGATCCGGACCGCCGCGCTGCGCTATCACCACAAGCGCACGACGCTCACGATCGTGTGGACGCTGAGCCCGCTGCCAACCGCCGCACCTCCATCGAGTCTGCGCTACGGCGCCGACACCTTTCTCACGATCCCGAAACTCTAGGCTCGAATCCCGAGCGGCTCAGAGCGACACCGAGCGTCCGGTTCAGCTCGTGCGGCACCGAACCGAGCGAGGACCCAGATCCGCCCCCCTGCCCGACCTCGTCCGGCCGAGCGCCGAACTCGCCGGTCGCACCGGCGACGTCAGCCCGGCCAACGCGCAGACGTTGCCAGCGGCTACGTCCGGGCGGGTCGAGCAGTCGGGCGACGTCGGCGACTGCCGCGGATATGGGGTTGACGTGGCGCATGGCCGTGCGTGGGGACGGCCTGTTCGCCGCGAGGGCGAGCCTTATCGTGACTTTTCGTTCCGATGCTCCTCAAGGGCCGTCACCCCGCGGGTAGGCGAAGTTGCTCGCGACATACCCGGACGACACAGGCGGCTTGGACCTGCAGCCGTTCTTCGACCTGATCACGATTCACGAGCTCGCCCACGCATTCGAGGTGCTTGGAGATCTGCGGCTGCCGACCTTCTGGCTCGGCGAGATCTTCGTCAACCTGGCCATGCACGCGTTCGTCGCCACCCAGCGGCCGGCGAGCCTGCCGACGCTCGAGGTGCTCCCAACCGTAGGAGCGGGAAGTCGAAAGCTTGCCGCTCGGATGCGCGCTGAGGGGTACAGCACGCTCGAGGAGCTACAAGCCCACTACACGGGTTCTGACGATTCGATGAGCCCGTTGAACTACGTCTGGTTCCAGTACCGGTGGCAGCGCCTCGCGGCAAAGATGTTCGAGGTCGACGGTGAGGACGGCCTGGTTCGCTTCTGGGATTGCTTTCACTCAACCGATCGAGTGGACGCCGCCGGCCACAGGGGCGTCACTGGCGCCGCTTCTCGCAACCGAAGTCAGCCCGACCATCGGACGGGCGGTCCGAGATTGGCGTTAGAAGGCGCATGCTCGCTCAGATGCTGACTGCGTAAGGCGGCGCGCCGGGACTGAGGAGCTGAACACCGGGTCGGCGATCGGACGCGCGGTACGAGCAGCCGGCCCGACGCGGCCCGCCGGCAGCGGCAGCAACAGCACCGCGACGTGATCGGTGCCCAGCGTGCGCGGCCACGACGCCGTTCTCCACCACCGACCGCCCTTCTGCCGCCGCCGAGTCCGTTTAGCGACCGCGCGGCGGTTTCGCGGCCGAAGCTGAGCTGGCCAGGGCAGCCCGCATCGATTACCGTTATTCGGGTGACGATCAAGGAGCGCCTACACCAAGCCGTCGAGACGATGAGCGACGAGGAAGCACGCGCGGCGCTACGCACGCTAGCGGAAGCTTCCGGTGATCCCGTCGCCTGGACCCTCGATCACGCGCCGCTCGACGACGAGGCCCAGACCGTCGAGGAGCGCCAGGCGGTCGCGGAAGCCCGAGACGACCGAGCTCGCGGCGTCCAACCGGTGCCGCTCGAGGACGTCCTCGCCGAGTTTGCCGGCGAGTGAACGACGCGTACTGGCGCGTCGTCGTCGACGATCGCGCCCGCAAAGACCTGCGGCGGATCGATCCACAGACGCGCCAGCGAATCCTGCGCGCGATCACGCGATTGGCCGCCGGCGCCGAGCTCGTCGGCGACGTCAAACGGCTCACCGGATCAGGTGAGTATCGCCTCCGCGTCGGCGACTGGCGCGTGCGCTTCGAGCGTCACGACCGCGAGCTCGTGATCGTGGTCGTCCGAATCCTCCCACGCGGTCGAGCCTACGATCGCTGATCACCGGCGGGCCTCGGACGGCCTCCTGCCGATCCTCGCTACATTTGCTGCATAACTACGAAAATACAGCAAAACTTTCCTGGTGTCGGACGACGTCGTTCTGGGACAGAAGCGAAGTCATACCGAGACAGGTAAACGAAGTCCCGGGGACATGCGACGAACTGGTGAGAGACAGCCGTCCAGTCCGGCCTCGGCGACGTAGACCTCGCGCGCCAGCCCGGGGCTGCTCGGGGCATGCGACTCTGACTGCGCGCCGTCGGCGACTCCGGGCCGTCGTCGGATCCGACGGTCCGTTGTGGGACGACAGGCGATCGCCGAGGCGGCCGATTCGGCCGGTTCGGTTGGCGTTCGCGCGCCCCGCCAGCGTTCACGCGGGGTCTGGCAAGTCGTCCCGTGTCGGGTCCGTGAGAACCTGCGCGGTCTCGTTGAACGGCGTTGCGGGGCCCTCGTAACCGCGCATAAGCCGGGGATCGGAGACGCGCGCTAAGCGGGCGAGTTCGCGCTCGTTGTAGCCCCGGCGTGCGGCGACGGCGATCCCGCCGGACCGCAGGCTGTCGCCCGACACAGTAGTCGGGTCTAGGCCGATCCGTTCTGCGTGACGCTTCACGATCAATCTGACCGATCGGTCGGATAGGGCGTTCTGGCCGACTTGGTCTCCAACGCGGATTCGTCGAAAGATCGGGCCCTTGGCGATAGTGGCGCCGTGCATCCAGCTCTTGAGCGCCCGTACTGGGCAGATCTCAAGATCCCGTGCCGTTGCGATAGCGACCACGTGCCGGTTCGCCAACGCGAGGCGCCACGGCTGCCGCGGCGTTGTGTGACGATCGCGGTCGTATCGTCCAAGGGCGGCGTCGGCAAGAGCACGATGTCCGTGCTTCTAGCGACGCTGCTTGCGCGGGTTCGCAACGACAGCGTGACCGTCGTTGACGCGGATTCCGACTACGGATCATTGGGCCGCTGGCTCGCCCCGGATCACCCTGTCTCCGTCAACGAGCTCGCTGCGGAGCTTGAGCAGCCGGGGTATCTGGTCGGGGACCTCGATGATCACTTGGCGCTCGGCCCCGAAGGAGTGCGCCTCTGCCCGGCGCCTCGAGACCCACGAGGAATGGCGGCGCTCGATCGCGAACGCTACGGCCGGCTCATCGTTCGACTCCAGGACCAGCCGGGGATCCTGATCCTCGACTGCGGCACCGGACTCGGACAGCCTGGCGTGCAAGCCGCGATTCTCGCGAGCGACCAGCTCGTTCTCGTCAGCGACGGCGAATCCGCGACGCTGGACCAGGTCGCCGACGCCGCCGATCTCCTCCGCCACACCGGGGCCCCGATCACCGTCGTGATCAACCGGACCCGGCGCACCTCTGACGACGCCCGTAACGCAGACACGCTCTTTCCGTACGCGTCGGCGCTGCTCCGGCTATCAAACGAGGCGCCGTCGGCCCGCCTGCTCAGCTCGAACGGGTTCTCTTGGGATGCCGCGCCCAGCAGTTGGCAGCGCGAGACGCGAGAGGTGGCAGCGGTCCTCGCCGCTCAGTGGATACAGCTGAACCGTGGCGAGTCGGGTCTCCCGCGCGCGTCCTAGCTGAGCTAGAGCGCTAGAGCATGCCGCGACCGAAACCCCCGCGGCGACGCGCAGGCGGCCTCGCGTGACGCGCCGCCGGGGACGGCGTCCGGCCTGCGGGTGGCGCCTGGCCGCCTTCTGTTCCGCCGGCGGGCCGTGGGGGGTCGAACGCGACTTGCACGAGTACTGGGCGAGCGCCTCGACGGACGAGGCGGGCGCGGCCGGGAGGCAGCGCCTCTGCGCGCGTGCCGCGCACCAGCGGCCCCTCATGCGGGTCGCCGCTGAACAGGAGTGCCGGCGCCCCTGTTTCGGTCAGCCGCGAAAGGACAGGATCGAGGCTGGACCTCGCCATGCCGCTCGACGCCCGGGCGAGAACCACGTGAACCCCCGCGTCGCGGCCCTGAAAGATGACGTCACCGAGCCCAGCGAGCGGGTTCGGCACCGCCCCGGAGATCAGATCGTAGTCGTCGACGAGCACGTACACATCCGGCCCTGAGGCCCACGCGCCTGTGTCGTCGAGATCGCGGAGACGACCCTTGACCAGCTCCCGCAGGTCGCCCAGCGCCCGTTCGACTTGCGCCGGGCGACTGGCGAAATCCACCGTCAGCGGCAGATCTCGGAGATCTTGCAGCCCGCGTCGGAAGTCGACGACTACGAGACGCGCCTGCTCTGGCGAGAAACACTCGGTGAGTCCGTGCGCGACAGCGCGAAGCAAACTCGTCCGGCCCGAGCCGGGATCTCCCAGCGCCAGCAAGTGCTGGTCGGCTCCCCGGATGTCGAGCTCCACCGGCGCTAGCGTGAGCTCCGCAACTCCCAAGACAATCACGCCATCGGAGCCTTGCGGCAACACGTCGCGCCGGATCAACTCCGGCAGCATCCGCACCGGTGGTGCGACTGCGCCGGTCCACCGCTCTCGCAGCGACGCCGCGAGTGCGGCGACCGCATCGCCTAGGCCGGCCGTCTGCGCGAGGCCGTCGAGACGCGGCAACGCCGTCTGGAAGTGCAGGCCGTCGGGCGTCACGCCCCGCCCGGGCGCGTCGGTCGGCACGGCCTCTGCGATCTTGCGGCCGAAGTCTGACTCCATCGGGTCGTTGAGCCTGAGCTCCAGGCGCGTGCCGAACCCCTCGCGAATCGCCGGGCGAATCTCGGCCCAGCGCCCGGCGCTCGCAACGATGTGCACTCCGTACTGCAAGCCGCCAGCGGCGATGTTCGTCAGATCCTCACTGAGGTCCTCGTAGTCGCGAAGGAGCGCCGCCCAGTTGTCGATCACGAGCAGCACATTCGCACCCTGATCCGCCGGCAGATCACCTGACCGGCGCTTCGCACGGGCTTCTGCCATCGAGTCGATGCCACCCTCACGGAAGCATCGTTCCCGCTCGTCGATCAGCGCCCGCACCTGCCGCACCGTCGCGCGAATCCCGTCGGGGTCAGCCTTGCCGGCGATCCCACCGACGTGCGGCGCGCCGTCGAAGGCGCGCAGCAGCCCGCCGCCGAGATCGACCGCGTAGACGCGCAACGCCGACGGCGGGTACACCACTAGGAGCGAGGCGACGAGTGACCTGAGGAGCGTGCTCTTGCCAGTCTGCGGGGCGCCCACGACGATCACGTTCCCGCCCCCACCGGCCAGGTCGAGGTCGAGCGGGACCTGGCGTTGCTCAGACGGACGGTCGAGCAGGCCTACGCACGCCCGGAGGCCGTCAGGCTCCTTTCCGGCGGGACGCTCCCACCACGCCCGGGACGCGAGCACTTCGGAGAGCGCTTGGCACGCCGGGAGCGGCGGCAGCCAGACCTGGTGAACTCGCCCGCACTCGCCGGCCTCGCGGGAGAGTCGCTCGACGAGCACGTCTAGGTCGGTGGCCGTCTCGCGGTCCGGTTGACGGCTTCCTGCAAGGGCTCCGTCGGCATCACCGAGGCCGAAGGCGTCGACCACGGCGACGTCGCGGGCTTGGGAGGGATCCTCGTGCGGCATGGTCACGAGCGCTGTTTTGAAGCGCTGGTAGATGTCGGTGTCGACGCTCAGATATCCGACGCCGGGGTAGGGAGGTAGGAGGTAGGCGTCTTGCGTTCCGAGTACCGACTTGCTTTCCTGACTCGAGAACGTCCGCAGGCAGATCCGGTAGCGGAGATGGCCCTCGAGGCCACCCAGGCGGCCCTCTTCGAGCCGCTGGCTCGATAACAGGAGGTGCATCCCGAGGCTGCGACCAACGCGCCCGACGGCGAGGAACAGGTCGATGAATTCCGGGCGATTGGCCAGCAGTTCGCCGAACTCATCGACGATCAGCAGCAGGTGCGGCAGCGGCTCGAGCCGCTCGTCAGCGGCCCGCAACGCCCGGTAAGCGCCGATGTCATCGACGTTCCCTGCGTCGCGCAGCAGCGACTGGCGGCGCTGCTGCTCACCGAACAGCGCGGCCTGCATGCGATCGACGAGACTCAGGTCGTTCTGGAGGTTCGTGATCATGCCCGCCGAGTGCGGCAGGCCCGCGAGGTCGGCGAACGCGGCGCCGCCCTTGAAGTCAACGAACACGAAGCACAGCTCGTCCGGGCTGTGCGACGCGGCGAGGCTCGCGACGATGGTTCGCAGCAGCTCGCTCTTTCCGGAGCCCGTTGCGCCGACGATCAGGCCATGCGGGCCCATCCCGCCCTGCGCCGCCTGCTTGAGGTCGAGGACGAGCCGCTCGCCATCCTCGGCCAGGCCGATCGGCGCACACAGCGCTCCGACGGGCTCGTCGAGCAACTCGACGAGGCGGACGCTCGTCACGAGGTCGATGCCGGTTGCGCTCTGCTCGAGATGCAGCGGCGCGAGTTCGCGCGCGAGCGCCTCCGCGGACTCGATGTCGAGTTCGTCCAGCGCGACCGGCGCGACACGGTAGCCGCGCACGCCGGTTCGCTCCAACACAGCGGGGCCGCTGCGGGGCACGATCACACGCAGGTCCGCCTCAGCCGGCTCCGCTGCACCATCGCAGACCAGGCAGAGCGTGCGAACCTTCAACTGGTGGCCGCGTGTCTCAAGCTCGCGCAGCAGCGGCAAACGCGCTTGCCGGCCGCCTGCATGGAAGCCGTCGAGGATCAACAGCAGCTCCGGCGCGTCGAGCGCCGCTGACTGCCGGCCAGGTGAGGATGACTCGATCCGGCGGAGCTGCTCGACGCGCGGCTGGACGTGCCGGTCCAGGAGCCCGCTCAATTCTTCCGCGGACCGTGCAAGCAGCAGTGGTGGTCGCGCCACGCCGCCGTCGTCCTCTGCCATCCGCGCGGCACGCGAGTGCGGCAGCCACTTCAGCCAACCCCACTCCGACGCGTCGGCCGCAGCGAACGACACCATCACGCGCAAGTCCCCCGGGGACCGGAGCGCCGCCGCCTGCGCCACGAGCGAATGCGCCAACCCCAGCAGCCGCGCACGTGGGCCGGTCAGCGTCACGACGCTCACGCCGCTCAACGATGCGACCACCGCCAGTTCGTCTACCGTCCGCCAGTGCGCCACGAGCGATCGCGCCTGTTCGTAGAGCTCTGGCTGGTACTCGGCAAGCGGATCCTCGGCAAGATCGAGACGCACCGGGCAGGCCAGCGGAACGGCTGCAGTGCCGATCCGAAATGAAAGGAAATCGGCGTCGCCGGGGCGCCGCTCCCACAACTCGTTCCGCCCGGCGACCGAGCTGCCGAGCCGCGGCGGCCCGGGATACAACCGCTCGTCAACCCGCCGCTGCGCGGCAGCGATTCCTCCGAGAAGCTCTTCACGCTCGCCAAGATGCCGTCGGTAGAGCCGACGCTCAGTGCGCGCCGAGAGCTTTCCGCTGCGTCGCTGCGCCCAAAAGGAGGCCATGACCGACAGCAGCGACACCGCCACGAACGCCCCCGCGAGGATCAGAAACAGCTTGTTCGGCATCACGACCGCGAACGCGACCATGCCCAACGTGCCGAGGACCGGCATCAGCATCTGCACGACGCCTCCGACGCCGCGGCGAGCGAGCGCGGGCGGACGCGCTATCACCACTTCGGCGCTCGGCGGCACGGGCGGGAAAGCTCGCGGCGGCCGGTGGAAGATCCCGGCACGCAGCTCCGAGAGATGCGCGTCGGCCTCTCGCTTCCTGCCGACCGGGTCGCGACCTCGATGGCTCACCGGTCGAAGCTCCCATCGCCAGGCCGTTGTCTTACGTCGACCTCGCTCCGCGTCAACAACGGATCACCTGAACCGGAGGTCGATTTCCAAGATCGATTTCGAGCTTCCCTCTATGCGTCGGCGACTGCCGGCGGCATGGTCGCAGCGCCAGCCTGACCTGCGGGCCTCCGCCAGCCGCATCAAGCGCGCAGCGGGGCAGGCGGAGCGGCACAGACCTCGGCGAAGACGTCCGCCAAGTCCCGGTGAAACTCTTCCCCGGTCACCTGCGCATTGTCCTTGCGGCGCAAGCCGAAGCTCCGGAGCTTGACCAGCGCTGCCCATGACTCTGCGGTCGGGCGAACGGCCATCCACTGGACCTCTCGCATGGCCGGTCCCTTCGCCCACATCAGGAGAAGTTGCCACGTGATCGTTCGAGCGGACGCGTCCTCGGGACGGGCCGGCGGGTCGACGTCTCGGAACACCTCGCGAGCGACGAGCGCCACATAGTCCTCGGGGCTCCGCAGCGTGTAGACATGACGGCTGGAGGTCATGTCGATCCGCTCGTCCAGGACCGCCATCCAGCCAGTCGGCGGGATCCGCACCCCATAGACGGACGCTGCCGTCAAGCATGCGCCCGCCTCGACCGCCGAATCCCCGATCGCCCAATCCCCACTGAAGACGAAGTCTTCGCTCACAGCGCGCACGAGGTCGAGCGTCGTGCCCGCGACCGGCTCGCCAGTCCCGGTGTCCTCGCCTGTTCGGCGGACGAGTCCGCGGCTCACGAGATCGTCTAGCGCCGCGCTCACCTGACGGTCCTGTTCGCCGTCGTCAAGTTGCGTGAACGAGCTGCTCGCTTCCGGGACGTTCGGATCCCCGTGATGGATGTGCAGAAACCCGGCGGCGAGCAACTCCGGCTCCGACCACTCGCCCAGATACACCTCGCCTCCGGCTGTCAGCCGCTCGGCGATCTCGGGCGCGATCACCACGCTCGATCCCCAGCGACGCTGACCGGCTTTCACGCGCTGCACGCGATCGTCACGGGATGCTGATCGCGCCATTCGCGCCATGCCCACCCGGTCCGACGAACACGACGCCGCCCAACTCGGCGGCCGTGAGGCCCACACACAGCAAAACCGCAAGCCCGAGCGAAACGCCATAGGACGTGCGCCAAGTCCCATGGCGCCGCGTGCTGTACACGAAGCACAGCACGTAAATCAGCCCCAACAGGCCGGTCCCTATCGCCTGGCTCACCGCTCCACCTTAGATGAGGCCGAACACGTCGTGAGTCAGGAAGTGGCCGGCGTCGTGGCCCGCCGAGCTCACCGTTCGACCAGTCGCGTCGACCAGATCGTGGAACGGCTTGAACGTCTGGTACGCCCACGTCCCGGCAAGGTACAGCCCGGTGCCCAGCATCACGCCCTCGCCGACGACAGGGATCCAGTCGGTCCCCGCGTTGATACCCACCAGAGCGGCCGTGCTCGCCACTCCGTCAGTTCCGACGAGGGTCACCGCCGTGCTCGCGGCGTTAGCGCCCGCCGCAACTTTGATCGCGTCGTTCTGGCCAGACGTCTGGCCACCCGGATCCGTAAACGTCAAGTAGTCGGAGGCGATCCCCGCCAATCCGAAAACCCTGCCCACCGACGTGAGCGACTTGACATCCGGGAGGCCTCCACGGTCCGCGAAGGCGCGCAGGCGATTGTCCCGCTGAGCGCTGAGCCCCAGCGAGATGGCCACCGCCGCCGTGACCTTGTAGGCGCGAATCGCGTCCCCGCCTCCGGGAAGTAGAGCGTCGACCTGGAACGCCAGCTGATCCAGGAAGTCGAATGCCGCTGTCAACGCCTTCGGAAGGTTGCGGCTCAAGCTCGCGACCCGCATGTATCGGTAGCCAGCCACAACCGCCGGCGGCGTCGTCAGGAGCGCCCACGGACCCAGGCCGTAGCCCAGATCAGCGTTCACTCGGTCGCCGAGCGACGTCTCGCCGGGCAGCGGCGGCGCCGGCCGCAGCGTGCCGGCCGCCGACCCGAGACGCGCATCGAGCGCCGCGGCTTCGATCTGGTAGACCTCGGACGCGAGCTGGCCGCGCCGCTGGGTGTCCTCCAGGTGGCTCTGTGCGGCGTTGGCCGCACCCTGCGCAACCACCTGCTGCTGCTCGGACTGCTGCGCCTGACGTTGATACTCGGCGGCGACCGCGGGATGCGGGGCGGCAGCGGCGACCTGCGAAGCTGTTCGTGCGGCATCACCCGCGGTGTCGGCGAGCCGGAGCTGAGCGGCAAGCTCGCCCTGGTACTGCTCGCAGTCCGCGAGCGCCTGTCGGGTGATGCTCTGGGCGTGAGCAAGTTGGTCTGCGAAAGAGTGCAACGCCGTCGCAGTATCCCCGCACGTCGATTCGTTCAGCGTGCACGCGCTCACGACATGACTGGCGTAGCCGGCGAATGCGTCCGCCGCCAAACCCTCCCAGGCGTGGGCGCCGAGTGCGGCGTGCGCGCCGGCGGCCAAGGCTCGGCTCTGCGCGTCGAGTGCGGCACCGAGCCTGGCGAGACTGTCTGCGGCAGCTGCCACCGCGCTGGGATCACCTTGCGGGATCTCGAACCCGAAGCTCGTGTAGCCGCTCACGAGCTCCGGCCGGCCACTCGGTCGAGCGACGCCCGCGACGTACCGGTGGACATCCTCAGCGCCGCTTGTCCGACAGACAGCCGGCTGCCAACGCATCCGCCGTCTGGTATGCGTCCGCCGCTTGCGACAGCGCAGCACCCAACACGCTGGACACGCGGGTGAAGCTCGCCAACGTCGAATTGACGGATCCGACGAACGCGTCGTACCCGCCCGCCGCGGGCGTCCCCGCGAGCGCCCCGCTCGACCCCGACACGCCGGCGTGAGCGGAAGCCACGTCATCGCCACTCGAGCCGACGAGCAGACTGCCGATCGTCAACTCCTCGGGACTAACTTGAAAGCTAGGCATCAGTGCCTCGGCCTCGTCGCCTGGGCTCTCAGCTGAACATCGACGTGTTCGTCGCCTCCGTCTCAGCGTAGTTGGTACCCGACTGTAGAGTCGCCTGACCGATCTGCGTAGCGGCCATGTGAATATTCATCGCTGCGCTCCTCCACTCGCCCATTGCGGACTCGAACGCTGCGCTCGCGGCGCCAGTCCACTCGCCCGAAACACTGGTCGCGGTCGACTGAAGCTGTCCGATCAACCCCTCGATCTGCTCCGAGAGGCTCACAATGCGCGATCCCGCCTGCTGCACCGCGTCCGTGACGACTGAGATCTGCGCCATGACCACTCCCTTTCGACGATGGCCGCTTACCACGACCACAACACCCGGATCAAAAACCGTTGCTCGGATGATACCGCGATCAAGGCGTCGACGAGCCCTGTCACTGGCGGCCGATAAGCCGAACCGGGCCGCTGACGGGCCATACGGTGTAAGCACTTCTCCGGGCTCCGTGTCTCAATACGCCGTGGCGACCGCAGCGCATGATGTCGCGATAGCGGCGGGATCTTGGTCGTGGGTCCACGAGTTGACGACCCGAAGGGCCCTTGCCGCACCGTGCATGCGCTGGGCGTCTGGATACGTTCGAAGCGTGGAGCCCTCAAAGCCGTCGCGGAAGGTGCCGAGCAGCAGGACGTGGTCGAGTTGGAGCGCGGAGAGGCGGGCGAGGCGCTCGTCCTTGATCGGCCTCCGCCGTGGCGGAGGCGGTTGACGGCGTCGGCATGAGGGTGTTCCAGCGCACGAGGGAGGTTGAGGCCTACCCGCCGTTCGTGTTGGCTGGGCGCTTGCCGGCGACGACGCTGAGCTCCGCCTGCTGCGACCGCCGGTCCCCGAGCACTGGGCGGTCCTCGACCCCGACGTGGTACCGGGCTCGTGGTCGGCGCACCTGCCGGACGAATACGACGAGCGCTGGTCCCGCACCGTCGATGCTCTCGTTGAGCGCCTCCAGTACGCCCGCGACCGGATGGTTCATGGAGCCCTTGTCGTCGATGATGACGTCGGCGGGAGCTGGGGTGTTTCTCGCGCGAGTCTGGCGCCGGCACAGTGACGACGGCGGGCGTGTTGTACCTGGCGTCCCGTCACGCCGCCGAACCGATTCAAGGCTTGCTAAGGGCCGCCTTCTCGCGCGGCGCGGACACCGACACCCTCGCGGCGATGACCGGTGCCATACTCGGCGCACTCCACGGCCCCGACTGGCTCGGCTCCGCGCCGGAGAACGTCATGGATCACGACCTGCTACGCCGCACAGCCGAAGATTTCGGCCGTACTGGCGAGCTACCCGAGCAAAGCTACGATCGCAGCGACCGACGAGCGGTCGAGGAACAACTCGCCAGGACCACTACCGGATCGCGCGCCCAGCTGCCGTTCTACGGCGACGTGACGGTCGCTGACATACACGATCTCGACAACCGACTCACAGCGATCCGCGGCTGGTGGATCCGCAACGACCAAGGACAGACGTTCCGCATCAAACGCATGAGTCGAGCGAAACGCGTCCCATGGCTGAAGCAACCCACCACCCAAGACACGCCGCCCAACGTCGCTCGAGCCGACGGTCGCGTACGTAGCGGTCTCGTCATAAGCGTCGCCGACGTAGGCGCGCGCGAGCGTTCTATGAGCACGTCGTCGGCTTGCCGGTCTCACGCCAGACCAAATCCGCGGTGGTGCTTGCCGGTTGGCTGGCTCTGGAAGCAGGTCCGGGCCGCCCGCGTGCATCACTGGTCGCGTCCGCGGGCGAGCGGCCCGCAGCCGTAGCCGTCACGCTCTACGCCGAGGACGACCAGTTCCACGGAGTGCGAGGCCGCCTCGAGGCGGCTGGCTGGGCCTTCCGCCGCTATGACAACGACTCAGGGCCGACGCTGAGGACGACCGACCCGGACGGCACCCCAGTCGAGGTCCGGCTCATTCGCTCCCGTGACTAATCTGCGCACAGCCGGCCAAAAGGTTTCAAGTGCGGCTCGCTTCGGCCAAGGCCGGAGGACCGCAGCGGCACATCGACGCGAGAAGCCGGCCGAGGTTCAGTTCCGGCGATGCCGGCCGTACGCGCTGTCGCCATCGGCACTGCTTCCAAGCCGGCCAAGAAGACTCAAGTCCTCAAATGCCACAAACCCGGGGGCGTGCCAAAGCGGACTGACCCGCCCCGGTGCTCTCGTCCGCACAGAACGCGTCCCGCGGCGAGCACTCGCGGCTACGCGTTGGAGTGCCCGGTGGGAGTTGTGTGATGGCATACTGCCGTGGGGTGTCGGAGTTCGGAGTTACGCCTGAGGATCTGTTTCGCGTGTCGGGGCGACTGGCCGGGGAGAG
>Ga0208480_1000255_pt1 | contig 20540 bp, 16 predicted proteins | sample NGESurshal092012_4_FD_184485 | JGI IMG/M metagenome (GOLD analysis project Ga0208480, IMG submission 184485) | Arctic peat soil microbial communities from Barrow, Alaska - NGEE Surface sample F53-1 shallow-092012 (SPAdes) | ecosystem: Environmental > Terrestrial > Soil > Wetlands > Peat ... | reverse complement strand
GACGCGCGAAGGCGCGCTCCTCACCATGAGGGTCTCAGACCTCATCCAGAGGAGCATCGCGAAGCGATGCGTCTCGAAGGATGAAGCAATTGAGGTGGAAATTGCGCTTGGGCGCGAGCCCGAGCGGTCGCTGAAAGCCGCCAAATGCCGGAATTTGCATAAAATTTTCGCGCCGGTATCAGCGCGGCGTTCACCGCATTCTCTAACCGGGCGTTGAGAGGTCGCGGTCATAATTGCGCACGGAGGGGCTGGGATTAGACTCGAGGAAAGCCAGGAGGCTGCCATGAGTATCGATTTCAGCGTCAAGCCGGTGGGGTCGCCGGCTGCAATATCCGTTTTTCAGCCGGCAGCGGCGCAAAACGCCGTCGCCACGCAGCTGCCCGCGAGCCAAAGCGTCACCGCCGTGGACGCGAGCGCCGGCGCGCGCAACGATTTGCAGACGGCGAGCGACTACGTCTCGCATCAGGCTTTTTTCGATCAGGCCGCCGCCTCGATCGTCTATCAGGTCGTCAACAGCAATAACAATGAGGTGGTGGAGCAGTATCCGGACGATGCGACGCTGCGTCGTCGGGCCTACTTTCATGCCATCGATCTTGCCAAGGACCAGCCCGCGCGTCCTCTCGCGACCGACCTCAAGGCCTGAGCTTCATGTCCAGATTTGGAGGGCCGCGGTCATCGCGGTGAACAGGTCCGGCCGCGCGAACGACGGCCCGGCGCCGGTGGCGTGTTACGCCCTGCCCGCCAGACCCGCAGCAATGTTCGAGTTGATATCGATCAGCGATTGCATCTTTTCCGGGCTCGGATTGGTCTGCAATTCGATGGTACGCTGCATGACGAACAGCGCGATGTTCCTGATGTTTTGCCGAACCTCGACCGGCTGAGGATTGTCGTCGCTTTCCACCGCGCTCATGAAAATGGTCCAGAGCCGGCGGTTGAACAGCAACGCAGCGTGCATCCGCTTGTCCGGACCTTTCCAGTCATTCTGGATCTCGACCAGCTTTCGGGCCGCCATCAGCAGGGCCTGCGCTTCAATATCACGGGGGGACGCGGAAACCTGAGCAGTGCGAGCGTAGGCCTTGGCTGCATTGGACATTCATGAACCTCAACGGGGAACTGCGCAGGCCGGGACTTCGAACTGCCCAAGTTATATACTGTGCCGCTTTTAAAATAACGTTAGCGATAAGCTTCCAAATGAGCTGGACCGCGCGCGCCGACGTCGCGCCACAGCTTGCCTCGGCGCCGACATAGCAAAAACGGCGGGTTTCCCCGCCGCTTATTGCTGTTTTCTGAAGCAAGAGATCAGCGCAGCAGTTGCAGCACGCTCTGCTGCGACTGATTGGCGAGCGCCAGCGCGGAGACCGCGATCGACTGCCGGGTCGATAGCGCCTGGCTGTTGGCCGCTTCCTGGTTCGGATCGGCGACCGTCAGGTTCGAGGCGCCGGTCTGCAGCACGTTGATCAGGTTCTTGTTGAAGTCCTGACGGATCTCGACAATCGACAGGTTCGAGCCGAGGCTCGATGCGGCCGTGCGCAGCGTGGTGCTGGCCTGGTTGAGCTGCGCCAGCACGGCATTGGCGGAGTTGCTGTCCAGGAAGTCGATGCCCGCGGTCAGGTTCGACAGACCGAGGCCGGCATCGTTGAAGACGAAACCCTGAATAGCGAGCTTGGAAGCGCCGGTTTCGTCAAAGGTCAGGTTGAGGGTGTCGCCGTTCAACAGGTTGATGCCGTTGAACGAGGAATCCTGCGAGGTGGTGTCGATTTGCGCCAGAACCTGGTTGTACTGCGCGACCAGGCTGTTGCGGGTCGACTGCGAGTTCGGATCGACAACCGGAGCCGCCGCAGTCAAGCTCGCGAACGGGGTTGCGGTGCCGGTGATCGCACCGATGGTCGACGCGGCCGCGTTGTTCAAAGTCGTGATCGTGATCGCGCCGGCGGAGTCGATGCTGGCCTGCAGATTGTTCGTTGCCAGCGCCGTGTTGAGCTGGTTGAGCGTCGAAACCTGGCCGGCGCCAGTGCCGAACGTGATCGCAGTGGCAGTCCCGTTGCCGGTGGCCGCGATATCGAGCGTCTGACCGCTGAGCGCGTAAGTTCCACCGCCGCGAGGCGTAGTGGCCGCCGTCAGACCAAGCTTGGTCAGCGTACCAGCGGCGCCGCCGATCACGAGATTCTGGGCCGTGCCAGTGCTCAGCGTCAACTGGGTGGAACCGAGCGTCGAGGGCGTGGCTGTGCCCGTGATCGTGTCGATCGCGGTCAGCAAGTCCCCGACGGTCGCGTTGGTGAGGTCGAGCGTCGCGCCAGATGCCGCGATGACGTTACCGCCGGAGCTGGCGAAGGCGATGGTCTTGCCGTCGATCGTCAGGCTGTCGGCGGTCGTGATCGCGGAGGTCAACGCGCTGAGCTTGGTAGTGGTCGCGGCGGCGCCACCGATCGCAGCGCCGGTAAGGGTTGCGTTGGTAAACGCGCTTGGCGTGCCGAGCAGGTTGTTCGCGGTCGCGCCGGCGATGGCGGTAGACGTCACGTTGGACTTGGTCGAGTAGCCGGTCGACGTCTGCAGCACCTGGTTGGCAATCGACTGCGCGTTGGCAATCAGGGCCTGCAGCGAGGTGATGCCGGTGTTGGCGGCCTGCAGGACCTGGACGCCGTTGCCGATGCCGTCCAGCAAATTGCTGATGTCGCTGGCGCGGTTGGTGAGGCCCTGCGCCGTGAAATATTCGGTCGGGTTGTCAAGCGCCGAGTTGACCTTGTTGCCCGTGGCGAGATCGTTTTGGGTGGTCGCGAGGAGGGCTGCGGTCGACTGGAGCGAGAGCAGGTTCTGGCGAACCGAAGCCGAGAGAACGATACCGGACATGTGTCAAGCCTTCCTGATTTACCTGCACAGGTTCTATCGGGACTCCTTTAAATTAGAGTTAACGGCGGCTTAAGTTGTTTGATTAACGGTCGGTTAACAACAACGCCGCCGGGCTCATTCAAGCGATTTCGGACCTTTGCGGCGCGCCAAAACGGAAAACGGCGGGGTTTCCCCCGCCGTTTTGGTTGGTGTTCTGGAAGCCGAGATCAGCGCAGCAGCTGCAGCACGCTCTGCTGCGACTGGTTGGCGAGCGCCAACGCGGAGACCGCGATCGACTGGCGGGTCGACAGCGCCTGGCTGTTGGCCGCTTCCTCGTTCGGGTCGGCCAGCGTCAGGTTCGACGCACCGGTCTGCAGCACGTTGATCAGGTTCTTGTTGAAATCCTGGCGGATCTGGACGACCGACAGGTTCGAACCGAGCGCCGAAGCTTCCGTGCGCAGCGTGGTGCTGGCCTGGGTCAGCGTCGTCAACACGGCGTTGGCGGAGTTGCCGTCCCGGAAGTCGTTGGTCACCGACAGGATAGAAAGGCCGAGACCGGCGTCATTGAAGGTCACGCCCGAAATCGACAGCTTGGAAGCGCCGGTTTCGTCGAAGGTCAGGTCGAGGGTATCGCCGTTCAACAGGTTGATGCCGTTGAACGAGGAGTCCTGCGCCGTGGTGTTGATCTGCGCCAGCACCTGGTTGTATTGCGCCACCAGGCTGTTGCGGGTCGCCTGCGAGTTCGGGTCGGCAACCGGAGCCGCTCCGGTCAGGCCGTTGAAGGCTGCGCCGGAGGCCGCTGCGCTGCCACCGATCGTGCCGATCGTCGACGACGCCGCGTTGTTAGAAGTCGTAATCGTGAGCGCGCCGCTGGAGTCGATACTGGCCTGCAGGTCGTTGGCCGCCAGCGCCGTATTGAGCTGGTTCAGGGTCGATACCTGACCGGCGGCGGTGCCGAAGGTAAGGCTCGTGGCGGTACCACCTGTGACGGTTGCACCGATGGTCAGGACCTTGCCGCCGAGCGCGGGGGGAGTGACGTTGGTCGTTGCTGCGGTCAGGCCGAGAGCGGTAAGCACGTTGCCCGAGCCTGCGATGACCAAATTGGCCGCCGTGCCGGTGCTGAGCACCAGCGAGCCGCTCGTGACGACCGATGCCGTGGCGGCACCGGTGATGCCGTCGATCGCAGAAAGAACAGTCTGCACGGTAGCCGTGCTGCCCGTTCCGATACCGATGGTGACGTTGCCGCTGCCATCGGTTGATGTCGCGGTTGTCGCCGTGCTGAAGGTGATCGTCTTGCCGTCGACCGTCAGGACCGAGCCGGTGCTGATCGCGGTCGCGAGGTCGTCGGAGCTGGCGCCGGCGGTGCCAACCAATTGGGTGGCGGCGGTAATGGCGGGCGGACTGCTGGTCTTGTCCGTCACCAGTGCAGTCCCGGTGACGGTGTTATTGGTTCCCGGACCAAGCAGGTTGTTCGCGGTCGCGCCCGTGATTGTAGCCGTGACGCTGGACTTGGTCGAGTAGCCGGTCGGGGCTTGCAGCACCTGGTTGGCAATCGACTGCGCGTTGGCGATCAGACTCTGCAGCGAGGTAATGCCGGTGTTGGCGGCCTGCAGGACCTGAACGCCGTTGCCGATGCTGTCGAGCAGGTTATTGATGTCGCTGGCGCGGTTGTTGAGAGCCTGCGCCGTGAAATAGCTGGTCGGGTTGTCGAGCGCGGAGTTGACCTTGTTGCCCGTGGCGAGGTCGTTCTGGGTGGTCGCGAGCAGCTGGGCGGTCGACTGCAGCGAGAGCAGGTTCTGGCGAACCGAAGCGGAGAGGACGATACCGGACATTTTTCATACCTTTCTGGTGTGAAACTAGAGTGCGTGCGTGGTCCCGACCTTCTTGATCGGAGGACGAGGCACGTTGAAACCAACGCGCTAAAAAAGCATGAATCGGAACGTCTCCAGCGGTCTCGGGACCGCGCCGGCACGCGCCCGACGCGAGATCGGGGCGCCGCGCCGGCTCTGGAAGTCGCTGATATTGCTGACCATTTCCATGAGGCCGCGCGGCGTTTACCAAGTGTTAATCCTGTTGGGAAAGGATTGCGGCCACAATCGGCCCAAGCAGCTTTTGCGCGTCCCTGGCACGGCCAAAGCCGATACCCATTCGAACTCGCTGCAGCCTTCGAATTTCGCTGCAACGATGACTGGCGCAACAGGCGACAACGGAGAACTGCCATGGCCCTAAAAGTCGAGCTCAAGCCGAACGAACGGATCATCATCGGCAATTGCGTCATTACCAATACCGAACAGCGCGCCCGACTCTTGATCGACGGCGACATGATTCCGATCCTGCGCGAAAAGGACATCCTGACGCCCGAGACCGCCGACACGCCGGCCAAGCTCGTCTATCTGGCAGTGCAACTGATGTATATTTCGCCGAACCCCGAGGTCAACCATGCCACCTATTTCAGCCTGTTGCGCGATATTGTGACGGCGGTACCGAGCGCGTGGCCGATCATCGAGGGTATCAACAACAATATCCTGAGCGGCGACCTGTACCAGGCGCTCAAGGAAGCCAGGAAACTGATCGCCTACGAGAAGAAGTTGCTGGATCACAGTCAGGCCGTGCAGAACCGGCAAAGTGCCGCCTGACGGCAGAGCGGTCACATCGCAAGCGGCGGAGACGGCCCGAGATTCGGCACCGGACCGTGGTCACAACCCGCACGCTGCCCGCCGAACTCAAGCACGGCGGCGATCAGCGCGTCGATGTCGCAGATGTCGGTGCGGTGATTGACGATCGCCGCACGGATCGCGAGCCGGCCGTCGAGAACGGTCGTCGACGGCGCGGCGATGCCGGATTCCTGGATATCGACGACGATATTGCGGTTCACCTCGTCGGCGTCGACGGCGCGATAGCGGAAGCAGACGATATTGAGCTGCACCGGCGCCAGCAATTCCAGCCGGGGCTCGGCCAGTATCCGCGCTTCCAGGTATCCGGCGAGTGCGCAACTGCGCGCGATGATCGCTCCGAGTTTTTCGGTGCCGTAGGTCTTCAGCGTGAACCACGTCTTCAGCGCGCGAAAGCCGCGCGACAGATCCGGTCCGAGATCGCAAGGCCAAACCGAACCGGCGGCGAGGCCGCGAGTCTCGCGGCGCAAATAGGCAGCCGGTGCCGCGAAGGTGTCGCGATGCTGCCGGCCGTCACGCACGACCAGGAAGCCGGCATCATAGGGCACCTGTCCCCATTTATGAAAATCGAGTGCAATCGAATCTGCGTTCTCGATTCCGGCCAGCCGCGGCGCAATCGTCGGTGACAGAATGCCGAGTGCGCCATAGGCGCCGTCGACATGAAACCAGAGTCCCTCATCGCGGCACAGCGCACTCAGCGCCTGGAGATCATCGATGGCGCCGATGTCCACGGTACCGGCCGAACCGACGACGAGAAACGGCCTGCGGCCGGCGCGGCGGTCCGAAGCAATCCGGGCGCGCAACGCCGCCACGTCGATACGATGCAGTCGATCGACCTCGATGCAGCGCAGTGCATCGCTGCCGAAGCCGGCGAGATCCATCGCCTTCGTGATGCAGCCGTGAGCCGCAGTCGACGTATAAGCGGTCAGCGACGCACCGTGCTCGCCGATGCCGCGCTGTCGAACCGATTGTCCGAGCGCCGCTGTTCGCGCCACCAGCACCGCCAACAGATTGGCCATCGACGTGCCGGTGACGAAGAGACCGCTCGCCTGGTCCGGCAAACCGAGCATCCCGCGCACCCATTCGACGACCTGGCGTTCGACTTCAATCGGGATATGATCGCGGCCGCCGAGATTCGCATTCAATCCGGCCGCCAGCATCTCCGCCAGCATTCCGACCGCGGTGCCGCCGCCATGCACCCATCCCATGAATCCGGGATGCACGTTTCCCGTCGCGTAGGGAACGATGAAATCGGTGAACTCGCGATAAACCTCGTCGAGACCGCTCGGCTGGCGCGGCAGTTCGGCGCGGAACCGGACGCGGACATGTTCGGGTATCGGCGACCAGACCGGACGATCGCGGATATCGGCGGCGTAGTCGAGCATGTCGTCGAGCATGCGATGACCCAGCGCACGAAGCTCGTCCCAATTTTGCGGATCGAGCGTCTCGCTCGGTTCGGACAACAGCGGCCCTTCGTGCAGTATGACATTCATGCGGCATGCTCCCGGCCAAATCGCGCACGGCTCTCGAGCATGGTCGTGAACGCGTCGAATATCTTTTGCATCTGCGGCAGCTTGTAGCCAAATAGCTCCGCGGCATCCATGTCATGCACGATCGCGGTATTGTCAGCCTCGAAAACCAGCAGCGATCCGCTTCTGGTTTCCGCACAGTCCACCGCAAAATAGTCGAGGCCGATCCGCTCGGCGATGCCCGACAACGCGGTCCGATGACGGCGCGCAAAGTCGGTATCGAATGCGCGCATGAATGTTTCCTCTTCGCGACGTTTGCTTGCGCTGAGCGACATGCCGGCGTTGAGATACCAGACGTCCCAGCGATCGACGATCGCCATGTGGCACGCGTAGGGTTGACCATCGACAAAGATGATCCGGCATTTGCGGTACAAGCTGTCATCGCCCGAGTAATCGACAAAACGCGAGATGAAGAATTCCTGCGCCTCTTCCCCGTCAAGATAATTTTCCAGTGCGCCACGATCGTCGATCTTCGCAAGGCCCGCGCCCGCATGTGAGCCGCGCGGCCTGACGATAGCGGGAAACGCAAGATCGGCCGCGAGGTCGAGAGGTGCAATGGCGGAACGTGACAGGTCGAGCAGCTGCGCGCGCGACACGCCGACCGTTACCGGAATTTCGAGACCGTCGATTCCGTCGAGCACGCGATGCAGCTTGTCGCGGTCGAGATTGCCGACGAGATGCGGCGGATTGAGAATCGGCTGCGGCCAGCGCGAAGCAGCGGCGCCGATCTTGCGCAGCGCATCGCGGCAATCCGGCGAGTCGGATGCGATCACGATCGCTATGTCATGATCGGGCAGCGGCACCGGCAATTCGGCGTCGGCAACCACGTACAGCGTCATCAGCTCGATTGCAGACCGCTCCAGCAGAAACTCGATCGGCGTGTTGCTGCCGATGTCGGTCGCAGCCGCCAGCGCCAGAACGCGCAGCCGCGGTTTCGCCGCCGCGCACGGCGAACGGAACAGCCGATGCGACGCAAGGATCTGATCCTGGATCGCGAGACCGGCCTTTTTGTCACCGAGCAATTGCGCGATCAGCGACAGATCGAGCCCCTCGCCTGGCTCGATGGTGCCGTCAAGCAGCCTGACGATCAGCTTTTGCCATAGTGGGCGAAGGTCGATCCCTGCCACCGCCATTTTTGTGAGCCTCGCCACGCCGGCGCGGTCTGCGCAGCCCGATCGGGCCACGCCAACCGACGCATCGGTCTGCATCTCACGCCGCATCGGTCGTCAGCGCTGCGGCGGCGAACTGCGACGAGATATCGCCGCGGAATACCGCAGGGCCGACATGATCGAGGCGGCTCTCGAGATCAGCCCAGATCTCGCCGCCGATATCGGTCCAGCGTTTGCAGAACGCAAAATCCTCGCTGAGATAGGTTCCGCTTGCTGGATCGATCATGCATTCGAACAGGGCAAAGCGGTTGGGGCTTCCTGCCAGGGTATCCTGCGAATGCTCGCGGAAGAATTGCAGCGATCGGTAAGCGACGCACATCTTCTCGAACGCGCGGCGCCGGATCATCAGGAATCCAGTCCCGGCATACCGCACCCGCGTGAAGCCGTTGACGACGGCGACATGATCGGGATCGTCGACCTCGAGCACGTAGTCCAGCGCGGCCGAGGGAATCTCCGGCCGCCGGGCCTCCATCACCCGCATCGCCTTGTCCCAGTTGACGCGCTTGATCGGATAGACGCCGGCCACCACGTCGGCGCCGGATTCGATCAGCCGGAAAACCTGCTCGGGCTCAAAGCCGATATCCGCATCGACGAACAGAAAATGTGTCGCGGTGGGATCATCGAGGAACTGGGTCACGAGATTGGCGCGGGCGCGCGTGATCAGCGCGTCGCCGTCCCGCAGCAGCACCTTGAACTCCATGTTCGATATCGAGCGTATCGCACGCTGCAGGCGGAAGATCGAATTGGCGTAAATGCTGGAGACCTGTCCGCCGAAGCACGGCGTGGCCACCACCAGGTGGATTCGGTCGGTCATCAATGGCTCCGAAAGCGCTGGAAACGGCCCCCGCATTCCTCACCAAACAGTAAATAGACGTGGTTAACGAAATCCTAACGGCGGCACGTCCCATGGCCAAACGCTGCTCTGCTGCGGCGCTATCGGAGCACCTGACGGCGCGTTCCCTGGCCTCGTGGTTCGAGACGCGCGGCGTTGCCGCGCTCCTCACCATGAGGGTCTGACAAAGCCCCCGGACCTCGTCCTGAGGAGCATCGCGAAGCGATGCGTCTCGAAGGATGAACGCACGATACTGCAATTGCGGACGATCCGCCCTCCAATTACCTCCAATGATCGATCAGCCCTACCTCCATTGCCGCAGCTCGTCCGGCAGCCGGGCGATCACGCGGTCCCAATCGCCGAAGGCCGGCTGCCGAAGCAGCCTGGCGGTCGGATACCAGGCCGAGTCGTCGCGATCCCTCATCCAGCGAAAATCCGCCGCAAGGGGCAGCAGGATCACGACCGGCCTGCCCATCGCCCCCGCCAGATGCGCCGCCGCGGTATCGACCGAGACCACCACGTCGAGCAACGAGATGATCGCGGCGGTATCGGCGAAATCGCGAACGTCGTCGCCGAGATGGATCAGGTTCGGCAAACCCTGCAACACCTCGCGATCGGCGTCCCGCAACTCGTTCTGAAGGCTGATGCATTGCAGCGGCGGCGTCGCAAACCATGCGGCGAGCCGCGCCAGCGGTATCGACCGGCTGCTGTCGTTCTTGTGAGACGGCGAGCCGGACCAGACAAATCCGGCGCGCGACCGACCGGCCGGCAAACGCTGGCGCCAATATTCGCAGCGCTCCGCGGACGCAGCGAGATATGGAATTTCGGCCGGGATCGTCGCGGGTTGCGTCCCGAATGCAAGCGGAAGACTAAGCAAGGGACAATGCAGGTCGAATGCCGGAAGCGGCTCGCCGCAAGCAATGACCTCGATGCCCGCGAGCTGCGACAGCAGCGGCTGCAGCTCAGGCTGCACCTCGCAGACGACCTTGACGCCGCGACGGGCCAGCAGCGGCGCATAGCGAATGAACTGGATGGTGTCGCCGAACCCCTGCTCGGCATGCAGCAGAACGGTCTTGCCGGAAATGGATTCGCCGCCAAGCCACCGCGGCGCCTGATACTGCCGACGTTGCCCGGCGAACGCGTCGGTTTTCCAGCGCCATTCATATTCCTTCCAGCCCGCAGCGAAATCGCCGAGCGAAAGATGCGTCATCGCCGCCTCGAAATGGGCTTCGGCGAACTGCGGCGCGGCCGCGAGCGCCGCGCTGAAATCCGCAAGCGCCTCGACGGGCCGGTCGAGCCGGCGGCGCGCATGACCGCGATTGGTCAGGATCTGCGGATGGCCGGGCACCAGCGCGAGCGCGTGGTCATAGCTCGCAATCGCCTCGCCCGGCCGGTTCAGTCGCAGCAGCGCGTTGCCTCGATTGACGAGGGTGCCGACATGGGTCGGCTCGTTTGCGAGCACATCCTCATAGCTCGCCACCGCCTCGCCAATACGGCCAAGTTTGAGGTAGACGTTGCCGAGGTTGAAGAGGATCTCCGGATGATCCGGTGCAAGCTGCAGCGCATGGCGGAAGCTTGAGATCGCCTCCTCGCAGCGTCCCGTGGCATCGAGCGCCAGCCCCAGATTCGACATCGCGTCCGAGGAGCCGGAATTGACCTTCAGCGCTGCCGAGAGGAAGTGCAGCGCCTCGACCATGCGATGGCGCTGGTAGTTGAGCAATCCCAGCAGATGCAGCGCATCGAAATCCTCCGGCCGATGTTCGAGGATCCCGGCGCACAGCCTCGTCGTCTTGTCGAACTCTCCTCGCTGGAAGAAATCATACGCCTGCCGCTGCATGCGGGACAGGTTCGGCATCCGCCCAGATCCATGTTTCCAATTCGTCGACACGCGCCGTCTTTCCGGACCAGACCGCCGCGAAGGCGATCCGAATGCCGCCGCTTTCGAATCAGCCTCGCGCTGCGCAGGCTAGCATCTTCTTCGGTCGCCGGCCTGTCAGGCCGCATGCTCGCGGTCGCCTCGGGCGCGGCGGTACAGCATCGCGGCGAACGCCTCGAAGATCCTGGTCATCTGTGGCGGCTTGTAGGGGAACAGCGTCGGCGAATCCATGTTGTGCACCACTGCCGTATTGTCCGCCTCGAATACCAGCAGTTCGCCGCGGCTGTCTTCCGCGCAGTCGACGGTGAAATAATCGAGGCCGACACGGTCGGCCAAGGCGGCCAGCGCGTGCGCGTGGCGAACGGCAAAACCATGATCGAAGGTGCGCATGAAGTCGGCCTCTTCGAGCCGCTTGCTCTCGCTGAACGCCATGCCTGCGTTGAGGTACCAGATATCCCAGCGATCGGCGATCGCCATGTGGCAGGCATAGGGGCGGCGGTCGACGAACGCGATCCGGTATTTGCGAAACAGGCCGTCATCGCCGGAATAGTCGACAAAGCGCGAGACAAAGAACGCCGGCTCCGGCCGCTGCGCGAGATAGCGGCCGATCGCGGTGCGGTCATCGACCTTGCCGAGCCCGACGCCGGCATGCGATCCGCGCGGCCGCGCGATGATCGGGAATCGCAGGTCGGGTGCAACGGTCGCGATCGGGCGGTCGGGCTGCACCAGGTCGGACAATTGCGCGCGGGTTACGGAGGTCGTCGCCGGAATATCGAGCGCTTCGATGCCGTGAAGCAGTCGATACAGCTTGTCGCGATCCAGATTGCCGACGAGCTGCGGCGGATTGAGCAGCGGCCGCGGCCAGTGCGCCGCGGCCTGGTCGATCTTGCGCAACGCATCGCGGCACTCATCGGAGTCGGATGCGATCACGATCGCGACGTCGTGTTCGGGCAGCGGCTCCGGCAAATCGACGCCGGCGACGACGTAAAGCGTTTGCAGCTCGATCGCGGAGTGCTCCAGTAAAAACTCGATCGGCGTGTTGCCGCCCATGTCGATCGCCGCCGCGAGCGCAAGGACGCGCAGCCTTGGCTGCTCGACCGCACAAGGCGAGCGAAACAATTGATGAAAGGCGACTACTTCCGCCTGGATCGCCAATCCGGTCTGCTTGTCGCCAAGCAGCTGCGTGATCAGCGAGAGATCGAGTCCCTCGCCGGCCCCGGCCGTGCCGCTGGCGACTTTCGAAATCAGCTCGTCCCGCAACGGACGCAGATCGGCGCCGCCAAATGCCATCGCCGTGAGCCGGGCAAATCCGATTCGATCCGCACAGGGATAACGCACGAGATCGGCGTCGGCGGAGTTAGCTTGCATGGGAGAGCTCCGTTGGATTGAGGCCCGGCAGATGCGAAACCAGACGCTCGATGTTGGCGACGACCGCGGCGACGCGGCCGATTTCGCACTGCAAGTTCCGATCCGCAATTGCCACGTCGGACGACCAGGCCTCGGTGACGAGCCGTGCGCTGGCGCAGATGCGAGGCAGCGCGGCCGGCTGCAGCCCGCCGCGCTGCCATGCGACGGGCTGGCCGACCAGGCAGGGCTCCGCTGCCCTATCGCAACCGTTCGCGGAAGCGGCGTCTTCTACGCCCTTGGCAAGCGCGCGATAGATCGTTCTGCCCTCGGCCAGCGTCAGGTCGCGGTCGCCATGCCGGATCGCAAACGGAAAGATCGTCGGCTGGGCCAGTTCTTCATCGTCGAGGCCACCGTGTCCGGGGCGGCGCTGCGGCGGCAACAACCGAAGCGACGGGGAAGATGCTATGATCCGCTCCACTGCTTGGCCGAATCTCGTCAAAGCCCGCAGGCGAAACCGGTCGGGCACGGCGTGATAGGCCCGGATCTCCTCCAGTGCCGCTTCCCAGCGAAGCCATTGGCCGAGATTGGCCCGGACCGGGAAGCAGGACCGCAACGCCCGCCAATGCACCGGCCAGTCGCTCCGGCTGCTGTACGCGCGGAACCCCGGCGCAATCCCGCCGATCGCGCCGACAGCATTGGCAAGGCTTGCGGGCACCAGCAGCGCGCCGCTGAAGGCGGGTCCGGTGAAAAACTTCGAGCCGGTGACGATCACCAGATAGCCGCGATCGAGATATTTCCGCAGCCGCGGGCGGCCGAGGCGCATCTGGCACGCGTCGACGACGATTTGGACCCGATCGGGCCAGCGCGCCGCGATTTCGTCGAGGCATTGCTCGCTCGGCGCGCGCCAGCCGAGCTTCGAGCAATCCATTATCTGGAGCAGGATCCTGGTTCCGTTGGCCAAGGACGCCTCGATGGCGCCAAGCACCATCGCATCGGTTTCGGCTTCCGCGCGGCAGTCACCACGCTCGTCGAGAAGTCCGATCGCGACGCTGGCGACCGAGCGAGCCGGGCCGGCAACCGGCTCTCCCTTGCGTACCCGGCTGCCGGTCGCGGTCGCGGTACTGAAATGATGCCCGCGCGCGGTCTCCGCGGTTCCGCTGCCGGTTTGATCCGCCGCCACGATCACACTCGTCAGCGCCGGACCGAGCAACGCGCGTACCAGCAGCAGGGCGTGAAGTTGCGAGTCGGTGCCGGACGGAGAAAAAATCACCTCGGCCGCATCGGGCGATAATCCGAGACAGGCCTTCAGTTCATCGCGCATCGCTTCAATGCGCGCATCGAATGCTTCGTCCATCCCGCGCGCGACCGCGCAGCGCATCAGCGATTGCCGCGCGCGGCCGACATGGCCGTAAGCCCGCTCCGAAATCGAGGTTGCCGTACTCGAGGCAAAGCTCGGCACGTTCGGGCATGGCGAGAGCCGGCAGCCATAGTCGTTGGTCGCGCTCGCCGGATCGATGTTGAGCCGCGGATCGCCGCCGCTGCCGAGCAGACGATCCAGCGGCGCGAACAACTCGCTCAAGGTGGAAACCGGGCGCGCTCGATGCCGATCGATCGGACCCTCGGCATCGGATCGAACACCAGCGTCCAACCTTGTTGAGACCCCACGCAACGATGCCTCCATAGCCGGCGCAGTCCCATGCCGGCATTTCCGCGCCAGGCAACTAGCCGCCGATCGGCAGATACTTGACCAGGGACAATTGAGACAGCATCGAGGTGGCCTGATACGACGCCTGTAGGCTGTTCTGAACCGCCAGCAGTTCGCTTGCTACCTGATTGGCGGAAACATTCTCGGTCTGATCGATCATGTTCTGCATCATTGCCTGGGTCTGGGTTTGCCGCGCCGTGGCGGCCTGTATTTCGGTCTGCGCATTGGCGAAGTCGGTCTGGATGTCGGCAATGCTCTGCTGACCGGCCTGCGGGGTCAGGTTCGCCGCAATGCTCTGGCTCAGGGCACTGATCTGCGCGGCGGAGTTGGTCCCCATCGGCGAGGTCTTGAAGGCGGCAAATACCGCGATGTTTTGCAGCTGGGTGCGAATCGCCTGCTCGTTGGCCTGTGCGCCGAAATCGACCGTCTCCGAGGTATCGATGCGCGCGGTCGACGACGCGCGCGCAGAGCCCGGCCCGGAATTACCGGTGTACCAGGCGACCGTGTTCGACGCGCCGCTCACGAGCGATGTTGCCGATCCCGGCGGGGTGCCGCCGACCCGCAGCGGTGGCTGAAGCGCGGTCACGGTGCCGCTCAATCCGAGCGCTGCGAACGCGGACGGGTTCGAACTCGTCACCGTGAGGTCGGCGGCATTGTCGGTATGCAACGTGATCACGCCGCCGCTAACGGTCGAGGCGGTCGAAGTCCCGGTAATCGAGTCGATTTTCGTCAACAGCGTCTGGACGCTGTCGGTAACGTTGACTTCATTGCCGGTGGCGCCGGAGGCAACAAAGGTGATCGGCGTGCCGTTGACCGTGATGGTGTCGCCGGGCGCGAAGCTCGACGACAGCGAGTCGGTGCCGGCGGCGCCCGACAAGGCTGTCGCGCCCGTGATCGGTGCCGGGGGCGTCGCTTGGTTGCTGGCGATGCTGCCGGTTGCGGTGCTGGCCGTATCGAAGAAGTTGTCACCGGCCTCAACCGCCGACGCTGCCACCAGCTTCGTATTGGCGAGCGTGGCGATCGATGCCGTCAGGGCGGTATTCAGGTTCGCCGCCGTCGTCGTCGGCGTGGCGCCGATCGTAAAGCTGCCGGTGGGCGGCGGGGTGGTGCTGGTTGCCGTCAGTTGAACGGTTTGGGTGGTGCCGTCGGGGAGGTTGAAGGTGAAGCTGACCTGATCGCCCGGGTTGGGATTGGTGGCGCCGAGGTCGACCGAAGCCGCCGCCGGCGAGCCGGAGGGACCGGTGGCCCCCGTCAGCGTCGAGGAGACCGAGTTCAGCTTGAGGCCGAATGGTGAAACGGCGACATCTTCCGATACCTGCACCGATGTCGGCGTCGGAGAAGAAATCACCAGCCGCCCGAGCCCGTTGGTGCCAAGATCGGCCTGCTGTCGCTCGGCGATCACCTGTTTCAGCCCAGCCTGGGTACCGGTACCGTTCATGATGGTGTCGGCGGAGGCCACCGCGGGGGTGTTGATCGCGCTGCCGGAGAAAATATAGCGGTCGCCGACCTGGGTGTTGAGAACGCCCACCACTGCGGAAAGTTCGCTTGCTGCAGTCCCCTGCGCGATGGTCTGTCCAGTACTGTCCAGATCCAACGACCCCGAGGAGGCACCGCTCTGGACCTGCGAACCAATGCTTGACAAGGTCTGCAGCGCGGTATTGGCCGCAGAAATGACCGTATTGACATTGGTCATCGTGGTCCCGAAGGCGGTGATGTTCGCAAGCTGCGCGCGCGCGGCAATCGCAAAGCCTTCGTTGACGCCCATGCCGGCGTAGTTGGTGGATTTGACCCCGCTCGAAAGCTGCGTCGACAGCGTCGTGAGCTGGTTGTTGAGGTTCTGCACCGACTGACCGAGTACAGAAGCGCCATAATTGATACTACTGACCGACATTTTCCGCGCCTTATAATTGAACCTGCATCAGGCTGTTCATCATGCTCTGGACCACCGACATGACATGGGCGTTGGCAGCATAGGCGTTCTGCAGCTGGATCAGGTTCGACATTTCGGTGTCGATATTGACGCCAGCCGTCGAATTGAATTTCTGCTGCAGGGTACTGACGACGACGTTCTGGCCCTGCTGCAATTGCGTCGCCTGGGTCGCGGCGTTGCCCTGCTGACTGATGAATTGCTGCAGGTAACTCGTGATCGTGCCCGTGAAGGGTGACGCCGCGGAACCGAGTCCGGTTTTCGCCGAAAAGCTGAACGTTGCGTTGTTGAGCTGCGAAAACAGATAATCCGAACGCGTCGTATCGCCGGCCGCCGTCGCCGGCGAGGTGTTGTAGACACTGAGATCCGATGCATTGTTCAGCAGCGCCGGATTGACGGTGATGCGTCCGGCATAGCCGGTCATTTGCGAACCGCTTGCGGTGATCGCGCCGGTGTAGAGCGAATTGCCGTCGGTGAACAACGGAAGTTGGGGAGTTCCGCTTGTCAATGACGAGGCCGTCGTCGTTGTCGAGGCGGCATTGACGGTCGCATTGCCCGATCCAACCACGTTCAGGGTGGCCCCGGATGGATTGGAGAACTGCACGCCGCTGCCGCCGAGCGCCGCATTCAACTGCGATATGACCGACGACATGCCGTTGGAAAAATTGACCCCAATCACCTGCGGATTGGCGTTCGGCGCGTTCGGCAGCGGCAGCACCGATGAATCGGCCACATTGACGATGGATATCTGCTGTCGGGTGTTGGTCGCATTGTTGGTATAGGTGAGGTTGATCGTGTTACCCGGCAACAGGTTCGACGTATCGACGCTGAAGCCTGCCGGCGGCCCGGTGACGGCGGTACCGGCCGTGGTCTGGTCGGAGAGCGAGCTCGAGAGCGCCGCGGCGAGCTGGTCGACCTGGGTCTGGGCCTGCACCAAGGTCTGATCGCGCAGTTTCAGGTCGGCCGCGATCTGTCCCGAACTGAACGCATTGGTCGCGACCAGGTCGGTTGTGGCGCCATTCGGGAGCTGGATCGTGAGCGAGCCGACGCCAGACTTGGTGGGATCCGTGTTGTACAGCGATGTCGCCGACAACGCTCCCGGTGAACTGAAGGACATCGTCGAGGCAAGGCTGCCGCCGACCAGTTGAACGCCGGAATTGGTGAAGACGCTGACCTGATTGGCAGAGTCGGTGACGGCCCGGACGTCCATCAGCTGCGACAGCGTGTTGATCGCGTTATCGCGCTGATCTTCCAGCGTGGCCGCCTCCGGATCGGTCGGGCTCAATCCCTGCAGCCGGGTGTTGATGGAGGCGATCGCGGTCATCGCCGCATTGGCCTGGCTGACGCTGGTGCCGATATCCTGATTGACGTTGGTGCGCAGCGACTGAATGCCCTGCGTTGTCGTATTCAGTTGCTGGGCCAGCGTCTGCGCCGCTGACAAGGCGACCGATTGTGCGGACTGGCTGCCCGAACTTGTCGATATCGCCTGCAGCGACGAGGTCAAATTGCTGAGCGCGGTTTCTAGCGTGCCCTGACCGCCGGGGGTCCCATAGACGCTTTGCAGCTGGCCCAGGATGTTGGACATCTGGTCGGCATAGGCGCCGCCGGAGGTTTCCGTGCGCAACTGGCTCTGGACGTATAGATCGAGCTGGCGATTGACGCCGGTGACCTGGACCGACGAGCCGGCACCGCCGCTCGCCAGTTCGATCTGGTTGACGTTTTGCGTGACGTAACCGGGCGTCTGCGCGTTCGCGATATTCGACGACACGATCGAAAGCGCAGCCTGGTTGGCGCGCAGGCCGGACATCGCAGTCGCAAGGGCTGAACTCAAACCCATGTCTATGGTCCGCCTTGAGTTACATCACACCGGTAGCCGGCCCCGATCAGCGTATTACGCTCAGCAAGCTCTGAACCATGTCATTGGCCGTGGTGATGACCTTGGTGTTCGCCGAATAGGCCTGCTGGGTCACGATCAGCTTGGTGAATTCGTCGGCGATGTCGGTGTTCGATCCTTCAAGCGACGAGCCGCTGATCGTGCCGGACGCGCCGGCGATCGCCGGGCCGGACTGATCGGTCACGGCAAAGGCTCCGCCGTTGAGTGCCTTGAGGTAGTTGGTGCCGTTGAAATGCGACAGCGTGACGGAGGCGAGATCGATGTTCTGCCCGTTGGAAAACGTTCCGACCACGAGGCCGTTGTTGTTGATCGCGACCGACTGAAGCTGACCGGCCGCGTAACCGTTCTGGGTGATGGTGTTGACGGTGGCGGTGCCGCCGGTGCTGGCAAATTGCGTCAGGGCGCCGGATCCGAAGTTCATCGTCAGGTTCCCGAGCGATTGACCGTTCACGGTCACACCGGGAACGGTGATGGCCGAACCTGACGGCGACGACAGCGATCCATCGGAGTTGAACACGAAGTTGGTGCCGACATTGACCCAGGCGACCTGCGTGCCGGTTGCGCTGGGAGCGGTCTGATAAAACAGGTTCCAGGTGTCCTGGTGCGGACTGCCGAGCGACGAACTGTCGGTCTTGGCCCACCGCAGTTGCAGGTTGATCGGCGTTCCCGCCGAGTTGTAGGTGGTCACCGCGCCGCCGCTGATGGTCTCGTTGTCGAACGCCGTGAGGTCGTTGCCGATGACAAAGCCGGTGCCGGCCGTGCCGCCGCCGGTGCGCGAAGCCGTCATGGTGGTGTTGAAGCCGAGCGCGCCGAATGCCGGCGCCGAACTCGAGACCGAGAGGTTCTGCGCGGTGCCGGTGTGCAACGTGATCGCACCGGTGCTCGCGTTGATGGTTGGGGTGACGCCGGTGATGCTGCCGATCTTGTTCAAGAGGGTACCGACCGTGTCGGTGACGTTGAGCTGGTTGCCGGTGGCGCCGCTGGCCACGAAGGTGAGCACCGTGCCATCGACCGTGATGGTGTCGCCGGCGACGAAGCTCGTCGTCAGCGAGTCGCTCGGGGCGGTGCCGGATAGTGCGGTGGCGGTGGTGATCGGGGCCGGCGTCGCCGCTCGGTTCAAGGCAGCGGAGCCGGTGACGGTATTGTCGCCGAAAGGCGTCGGCGGCGTACCCAGCACCAGCGGATTCTGGGCGAAATCAGACGGATTCAAGCCCCCTGCAGCCGTCAGCGTGCCGGCACTCGCGGTGCTGCTTGCCGTGGTCGCCGGGGTGGTCGGAAGATTCGCGGCATACTGAATCGCGCTAGTGGCCTGTGCGGGGACAAAATTGTTCTGGAACTGGAGCACCTGCGGCACGTTGCCGGTCGGGTTACCGGTCTTCGGATCGACCGCGACGCCCATCAGATAATATCCGGCGCCATTGACCAGATTGCCGTTGGCATTGACCTGGAAATCGCCGCGGCGGGTATAGTCGGTGATGCCGCTGAACACCGGCGCGTTGTCGATCGTGCCGGTGGCCGCTTGCACCGAAAAGAATCCATCCCCGTTGATCGCCATATTGGTCGCGACGGTCGATGCCGAGACGGTGCCCTGGGTGGAGATGGTCGCTTGCGCGAAGGCGGTGACACCGCCGGCGACCTGCCGGCTCGGTGTCGTCGCGTCCGGGATGAGATCTTCGAAATTGGTTTCGATGCCCTTGTAACCGACCGTCGAGGCATTCGCGATGTTGCCGGAAATGTTCTGCAACGCGAACGATTGCGCCTGCAGACCGCCAACCGAGGTATTTAGCGCATCGAAGATACCCATAACATTGTCTCCACGTTCGATCCGGGGCGGCCAGCCGGCGCGGAAGCTACGGCCGTCATCGAGGAAGACATCGCAAGCGCTGTGCCAATGTGGAAAAACGCTTCACATCAAGCGCTTAATAAAAAAGCCCCGGTCCGAGGACCGGGGCACAATTGCCGGGCCGGGCAACATTTGCCGGGCGAAAACGAATGTCAGGTCGCTGACGGCGCGGCCGGATGAAACTGCAGGGCAACGCCGTCCATGCAATAGCGCAAGCCGGTCGGCTTCGGTCCATCGTCGAACACGTGACCGAGATGGCCGCCGCAGCGGCGGCAGTGAATTTCGGCCCGCAGCATCCCGAACGTCCGGTCTTCGGTTTTGCCGACGGCGTTATCGAGCGGCTGATAGAAGCTCGGCCAGCCGGTACCGCTCTCGAATTTGGTCTCCGAGGAGAACAGCGCCAGGTCGCAGCCGGCGCAGGCGAAGATGCCCTTGCGATGCTCCTTGAGCAGCGGGCTCGATCCCGGGCGCTCGGTGCCCTGCTGGCGCAGGATTTCATATTGCTGCGGCGTCAGCTGCGCGCGCCATTCCGCATCGGTCTTTTCGACCTCGAATTTCTCGGCAGCATCGGCCGGCGTGGCCCGCAGCCAGCGGAAAGCGGCAAGGCCAAACAGGCTGGCGACGGATGCGAGCAGGATACGGCGGTCGATCATGTTAGTCTCCGTTCAGAGCGAGGTTCGCTGTGTTCGGTCTCAGATACGAGGGCTTAGCGCCGGAAGTTACACCCGTTCGGCAGCAATTTTCTCACTTTCTTGCGAGGCTATAGCGTTTTCGAGCGAAGTGGGTACCGGTTCGCGTGAAGAAAACACGTCAAAACAAGAAACTAGTACCTCGTCACAGTGATTTTGACTGGTTGATTTTGAGCCAATCTAGGATGGGCAAGTCTTCCGGCGCAACGAGGATTTGGATGCTTCTGGCGA
>Ga0208480_1000251_pt1 | contig 20660 bp, 15 predicted proteins | sample NGESurshal092012_4_FD_184485 | JGI IMG/M metagenome (GOLD analysis project Ga0208480, IMG submission 184485) | Arctic peat soil microbial communities from Barrow, Alaska - NGEE Surface sample F53-1 shallow-092012 (SPAdes) | ecosystem: Environmental > Terrestrial > Soil > Wetlands > Peat ... | reverse complement strand
CTTCAACGTCCAACGCCATCTCACGTCAGCTCAAACACACCGCGTGCTACGCACCGCGGAGATGACCACGTGGCGCGAGGCCGTCGCGGCGGCTTGAAATCTTCGGGAGGCCAACCTCGTCACGATCTTGATCTCACAATGTGACAAGGCCACACGCACCTATGAATGCGCCGTGGCGAGGGATTCGATGAGCGTCGGCGCGTTTTTCGGATCGGCTTCTAACTTCCCCTTTTCGATATCGAACGCCATTTCGATGACCCGCTGATTGATCGGGGCTTCGTGGCCATGCTTGCGCAGAATGTCGACAGCGTATCCGTTGACTTCGTCGATTTCCGCGCGGCGCCCCTTGCGCCAATCCTGCAAAGAACACGTCAGAGTATCTGGCCTGGAAAACGTCTGCAGCACCTCGTCGAAAATCCGGTCGACGTAGCGCTCGGGATCGTTCGTCATGATGGGCGGCAACCCGATGATCGGAATGATCGAGGCTCCATCCAGCAACGCCGCCTGCATCGCCTCGTAACCCGCCTGTCGCATCACTTCGAGAAAGCCGGGGAAGCGGGCGGCGTCGCCGAGCGCCAAATTGAGAATGGCTGACGGAATCAGTTCGGCGGCATTGACAACCAGTTTCATCCACTTGCACGATTTGATGTCGCTAGTCACCTCGACTCGGCCCGAGCATCGAAGAAGCTGGGCGACATCTTCAATTCGATGTTGCTGATCCGGATCCACCGCCCCGAGCGCAAACCAGGACTCGTCCTGGTCGTTCTGCCGATTGGTGACACCTGGGACGAACATATTGGAAGCGATCTCGATGACGGCGCCAATCGTCCTCTCGGCGCCAACCACGGACGCGATGTCCAAATGCGTCATGCCATTCTGTAGACCGATGACAAATCCGTCCCGCGCCAGAATTGGTTCCACCATCTGGGTCACCCACTTCGTGTCATAGGCCTTGACGACGAGAAAAATGAGGTCGAATTTTTCCTTTATTTCGGCGACCTGGCAGAAATGCAGAGCGGGCACCCTGGCATTGATCGTTCGCGCCGGAAGATTGACCGTAATGCCCTTCTCGCGGATGGCTTCGACATGGGCAGGCCACTGCTCGATAAAGGTCACGTCGAATCCCGCTAAAACGAAGTCGGCGCCAATCGAGGCTCCTTGAGCGCCTGTTCCTACGAAGGCAATTTTTGGATTGTCGGTCACGCTCGAAGCCAAATTTCCCTCCGTACTTCATTTTCGTCTGACGCCACGGTCTTCGAAGCCCCTCGGCGTTCTTAGCTCGGGATCGCTCCTTCATGTAATCTCCCGATCTGCGTCACGCCGTTTCAAGCGGGGCCTGCCCGCGCACGGTCGAATAAATTAGCGCGGCGATCAGGACGAGAATACCTTGAAACACATATTGATAGGTTTCAGACAGACCGAGAAAGGCGGCGGCATTGAGAACTTCCGTCAGAAGGAGCGCCCCGAGCACCGTGCCGATGAATGTTCCACGACCGCCGCGCAGGCTCGTTCCGCCAAGGACGACCGCGGTGATGCTCGATAGCGTATAGTTCGCGCCTTGCCTGGGGTCGCCGACCCCGATCTGGCCGAACAGCATGACGGCGCCAAACGCCGTCAACAGCGATGAAGCGATATAGCCGGCGACGAACGTACGATCGATCCGAACGCCGATCCGCCGCGCCGACTCCTCATTGGAGCCTATCGCCCGAAGCTGCCAGCCGAATCGCGAGCTCCGCAACGCGTATTCGCCCGCAACGGCGAAAGCGACCAAAACCAGAAACGCTAGGGGTATCGGCCCATACAGCCTGTTGATGACGTCAGCGACAGTGGCGTTGATGTATCCGCCCGGGCCATCACGCAACAGGAAGCTCATCCCCTGAATGCCGATATACATCGCCAGCGTCGCGGCAATCGCAGTGAAATTCGCAAATCTTATGAGAAGTCCGTTGATCGCGCCAACGACGAATGCGCAGCCGAACATCAAGAGGAAGCCTGCGGCGATCACCGACGGAGGCTTGCCATCGTTCACGAAGAACGAGGCGACCACGACCAGAAAACCCGCGAGCGGGCCTACCGACAAGTCGATTCCCCCCATCAACAGCGCGACGGTTTGCCCGAGCCCGATGAAGCCCAATGCGGTCGCCAACAGGAGGATGTTGGAGATATTGAACGCCGACAGAAAGTTGGGGTTCTGGCCGAAAACGTACAGTCCGAGCAGACAGGTCACAAGAGCAAGGGGAACAGCTGGCGCGTTGTCCGATTGCAGAAAGTGCCGCCATCCGCCGCTCCTCGAAGCGACGCGCTCCTGCAAGCCGGAGCCGCCGACGTGGGTGTCAGCTTTCACAGCGGCGGCGACGATCCTGGCCTCCGAAACTTCGTCGCCACTCAGCTTCGCGACGACGCGCCCCCGTGACATGACAATGACTTGGTCGCACAACCCTTCAAGCTCTGCCGCGTCCGAAGAATTGACGATGACTGGCGTGCCGGAACTCGATACTTCGCGCAAAATACGATAGATCTCGGCGCGCGCGCCAACATCGACTCCCTGGGTTGGTTCGTCGGCGACGATAAGTTTGGGTTCCGATAGCAAGGCGCGGGCCATTACGACCTTTTGTTGATTGCCACCGGAAAGGGAGAGGACCGGAGCTTCCAGGCTCGCCGTCTTGACCGCTAGAGACTTGAACGTCGTTACGACCTGTTCAACTTCTCTCTTTCGGCTGAGCAGTCCATACGCCGCAAACCTGTCCAGAGCGGCGAAGGTCGCGTTCTCGCGCACCGTCAGGCTTGTCGCCAAACCTTCCGTATGCCGATCCGAAGGCATGAATGCTGCTTCGCGCAAAAGGTCGCTGTGATCGAGGGCGCGGCCATTGAGTTGAATCGCGCCTTTGGATTGTTGGAGGCCGGCCAGCGCGCGCATTAAGTCGGACTGGCCGTTGCCCGCCACACCGGCGACGCCCACGATTTGAGCCCGCGACACTTCAAAGCTCACATCCGTAAATCGCTTGCCGGTGAACGACTTAACCGCAAAGTTGATGTCCTTCGAGACGTTTTGAGACTTTTGCGGAAACGTCGACCCAAGCGTTCGCCCGACGATCATGCTTAAAAGGTCGGCATCGCTTACCTCGTTGACCAGCCTCACGCCTTGAACCCGACCGTCGCGAAGAACCGTGACCCGTTGGGCGATCTGACGCAATTCGGCGAGACGATGGGTAATGTAGATCACCGACGTTCCTGTCATGACCACCTCTCTTATGCGGTCAAAAAGCATGTCGGTCGCAGCTTGATCGAGAGAAGCCGTCGGCTCGTCGAGGATCAGCACCTTCGGCTTGATCGCCAAAGCTTTGGCGATTTCGAGCAAGTGCTTTTGGGCGACCGTCAGCGCATCGGCGCGTGTTCGCAACGGGAGGCTCAGGCCAACTGCGTCGAGCGCATTTCGTGCGACGGTCTGTGCGGACTTTCCGACAAACAACGCGGGAGGAAGAGCAACCTGAAGGTTCTCCAGCAGCGAGAGATCGTCGAGCACAGCCGGGTGCTGAAAGGAAATAGATATGCCTAGCGACGTGGCGTTCTCCGGCGACATCGAGGAAATCAGACTCCCCTCGAATTCGATCACGCCCAGTTCCGGCTGTAGGGCGCCGGAAATGATATTGATGAGAGTTGACTTGCCGGCCCCGTTCTCGCCGAGGATCGCGTGAACCTCGCCCTCGTAGAACTCAGCGCTTACATCGCGTAGTGCGGGAATGCCTGAATAGAATTTTGAAATGTTGGATAATCGGATCGTTATGCCGCCATGCGCTGGCGCGCCAGTAAGGCGAAGTTCGTTACCACGAACATTCACGATGAGCATTCCGCTTAAGGCGCCCACATCCGGCACTTGTCAAAAGAGTCTCCCCGGAAGCTATTGTGCCTCCGGGGCACGTTGGTAACTACTTGGTGTTGACCGCTTTAGTCTGTTCTTCCGGAGACAGCTCGGCCGACAAATAGATTTGACCTGGGAGATCCTTGCGGCACTGGACAGGATGAGGCGTGCCAGTCACGGAATTTTCGAAGACAGGGCCCTTGAAAATTTCCTCTTTAGGCGGCGTGCCGCCAGTCGCAGCTGCGACCGCCCATTGCACGGCTAGGCGAACGTTGTCGTTTTCGGTCGAGACGGTGAATAGCTTGAAGTCCGGGTTGTCCTTTTGGACGTCGGTCCAGAAACAGCCCAGTGAATTGCCGTCAGAGGTTGCAAGCGCCGGGATTGACCGACCGGATTGCTTGAACAGCGGGAGGGCGCCGACGAGAGACGGCCCGAAATCAGAAACGATGACATCGATCTTATTATTCTTGGCGATTTCGGCCGTCAGAACTTTTTGGGTCAGCGCAGGATCCCAGTTCGTTACATCGAAGGGCTCGGGGTTAATGAACTTGTATTCGGATCCAAGCACGGACTTCAGCCCTGCAAGCTCGTCGAGGCCCTGGCTGTTGCCCGCTGGGCCGCTCAAGAACAGAAGGTTGCCGCCTTGAGGCAGCACGCTCTTGATCCAGTTGCCCCAGTTTTGGCCGTCGTTCTTGAAATCGGTACCTATGAACTTGGTGTAGTTCGTCCCGGCCTTACCCCCGGCTTCGACGCGGTAAGGTACAATGACTTTGCCCGACTTGTAGACGCTGGTTATCGCGGGCAGCATCGCCTGTCCGGCGTCAGGGAAGACAACCAGGGCATCGATGCCTTTAGCAGCCATGGCCTTAATGTCGGAAATCGACTTTTGAGTGTCGCCCTGCCCGTCAGCATATTCGTACTTCGTGATACTGGGGCATTTGAGGGCTTCCTCCTTGCCTGAGGCGGTCGTCACCTGGCGCCAGCTGTTGCCGCCATAACCATCGAGCAAAGCAATCGACGCTTTCTTCGGGCCGCACCACGACGGAGTTTCGGCCTGAGCCAAGTTGGAGCACCCGAGAACGATGGCTATCGCCGCCGCGGCGACCATTAGGATCTGTTTGTCCAAGAACTTCATTTTTTTCTCCTCCCTCACATTGGTTTCGTTTGCCTAGTCATGTTTACCGTCCACCGCACAGAGTAGACGCCGATACCAAAACCCAAGGCCAAAGCCTGGATGATGGTTTGAGCCGAATACGGCACGCCAACTGCGAGTGCGAATTGGCTCAACTGGTTCAGGAAGAACGCAGCAATGACGGTCGAGATCGGAAAACCACGACCACCAAGCAGCGACGTTCCACCAAGAACGACAACGGCAACCGAAGGCAAAAGCAGGGAATCGCCCTGGAATGCTGTGGGTTCACGAGTGATGCCAGCTAAGAGCAGGCCAGCCATGCAATAAAGGAGCTGGGCATAGACATAGGCCAGAAGTTGATGGAGCTGCACGCGAAGTCCCACGGCGCGGGTAGCCAATGGGTTTGCACCGATCGCTTCAAAGCGCCTTCCAACCACAGACCTTTTCAAGACGAATGACACCACCAGCAACGCGGCCAGCGCGAAATAAAGTGAATTTGGAACCCCGAATGCGCGGCCGCCAGCGATTTCGGCCAACAAGGTGGTTGTTGTTTTGGGCACGCCGCCGGAAACCGCGAAGACAGCCCCATATAATAGGGCGTTCACGCCTATGGTCGCGACGATGGCATTGAGGCTAAAAAGGCTGACCAGAATCCCGTTCGTCAAACCCGCCATGATCGCGCAGGCGATCGCCATCAAAACAGCCGGGAAGAGTAGAGCGTTGTCTCCTTGCGGATAGTGTGTCGATATGACGACGGCGAGCGAAACGCCTCCTGCCAGCGAAAGGTCAAAACCTCCCTGTTGAACGACCAGCAGCTGCCCCAGGCCGACAATCGCGATGAGGGCCGCAAACGGGAGGCTTCCCTCCAAAGCGCCGTACGACAGACTGGAAGGCGCAAACACGAGACAGATGCCGATTAGCGCGATCGTTGAAATCACGACCGTCACAAACTCTCTCGACAACGGGAGCTGGAAGCTCTGGCCCGCGAGCGGTCCGGTGCTCGTCTGATCGCTGGTCGCTTTCATCCGACCATTCTCGCGCGCTGCAGTTTCATCAGCAGCGCTACGCCGCGCGAGCGCGCCCACTTGGCGACCCGCCAAACCGGCGCCGGCGCAGAGACGGTCACGCAATATCCAGTGTCACTTTGACGGCTTCCGTCAGCTTCTTCCCCTGCTCAAGCGCCTCCAACGCATTGTCGATCGGGAAGGCATGGGTCTGAATGGGCGCCAGATCGATTCCCGTTCGCTCGAGAAATCGGATGGCGGAAGGCCAGACGCCCGGCGATCCGATACATCCGCGCACGGTAAGGTTCTTCATTTGGATCTTGCCGAGTTCAACCGAGATTTTGTTGCCTATATTGATCCCCACCATGGAGATCCGGCCCTCCGGACGCGCGTAGTCGAAGACGCTCGCAAGCGACGCGGAATGACCCGACGCCTCAACCGCAAGGTCGGCTCCGCCACCCGTCAACTCTCGCACCGCCTCGCCCGAATCGCCGGCCGACGGATCAACGGTCGCATCAGCGCCCAACCTCTTGGCGATGTCGCGACGCAGCGGCACTGGGTCGACGACGATGACGCGGGCACCCATGCCGATAGCGGCTGCTGCGGTGACCAGACCAATCGTACCCCCGCCCGAAACCACGACGGTCTCGGACGCGTTTGGCGCCCCGTTGCGCAGGACAGCGTAGAAGCCGCAGGTGAACGGCTCGATCAGCGCGCCCTTTGCATCATCGACCGCATCAGGCAGCTTGTGGAGCCATTCGGGGCGGGCGGGAAAATACTCGCGATTCGCGCCATCCATCGAGAAGCCGAAGTGGTGAATCCGCTCGGGCGTCTTGATCACGCACTCGCCGACCACGCGATCGCCTGCCTTCAGCCCGGTGACGTTCTTGCCGACTTCGACTACCTCACCGACCCATTCATGGCCGGGAATGACCGGATAGGAGATCGGGATGATGTACTTGCCAGCGAGGAGCTCGTAGTCCGAATGACAGATGCCGACGCGGCGCGACCGGATCATTACTTCATGGGGGGTGATCGAAGGAGACTGGATGTCCGAGACAACCGGCTTCTTCGGTTCGTCGAAGAACAGGGCTTTCATCGCGCGCTCCCTTGTTCAGCGCGGCCTGTCAGGCCACGCTTTCAACCTTTCCGCTGCGGGCCGACGCAAATACCGCCTCGAGCAATGCGATATTGTTCACGAGTTGGTCGGCGGTGATCGGATAGCGGTCGAGGCCGCGGACGGCGCGCGCGAAGGCGACGAGGTTGTCCTTCACCGGCTCGGCGGGAGGGACCTCGACGGTTGTGATTGGACCGCGGGCCGCCCCGGAAGTGATGATCCAGCCATCGGGCGCCTCGACATGCGCCTTGTCGCGAATGTCAATCCAGCCCTTCGCGCCGAAGACCGCGAACCGCGATATGAATGGATTGGCGAGTGAGGCCGAGACATACGACGTACCGCCTCCGCGAAACTTGACGTAAGCCGCGACGGTATCGCCCTGCGGCAGGTCGGACGACAGCTGCTCACACACGCACCAGACGCTTTCGGCCGGCCCCAGGACGCGCACCGAGAGATCAAGGAGATGGATGCCCGTAGCGGTCATCCCGCCCGCCGGGGCTTGGTCGGCCTTCAGGCGCCAGTTGTCCCGATCGAGTCCCAGGAACTTGTCGTGACTAAAGTTGGCTTCGATCTGATGGATCCGTCCCAGTTCTCCTGCGTCGGCTTTGGCCAGGAGGTCGGCAATCGGCGGCTCCCAACGGCGCTCGTGCCCCATCCCCAGAACCAGGCCTGCGTCACGGCAGAGGCGGACCGACTTCGCGGCGGCGGCTTTGTTCAAGGCCAGCGGCTTTTCGCAAAACACGTGCTTCCCCGCCGCTACGGCCGCCTCGATTTGCGCGCCGTGCAAAGCATGAGGTGTCGCCAGCACAACGGCTTCGACCTCCGGATCGGCGAGCGCGTCTGCGTAGTCGGCGGTCAGCGTTACACCCTTATCGGCGCAAAGCGCGCGGACGGTCTCGCTGTTCGGCTCGACGGCGCGCGCCACACGTATGTCCTGTGGCGCCGCCTCGAGGACATTGAGCATTTTCTTGCCCCACCAGCCCATGCCGATGAGAGCAATTCCGACGGGCTTGCTCATAACCAGTTGTCGTCGCGCTTGGCGGAGGAAGTGACCCAGACGGGCTTGCGGGACGCCCGCGCGGCGAACGGGCCGTCAAGCGCTTCGACCTCAATTGGGCTCGCCGATGCGGGCTCGGGCGGGTCAAGCCACATCCGCACAGACGTGACAGTGAAGTTGAAGAAGGGGCTGACCTGCATTTGTCGATGCTCCTCCCTGTCAGCGTCGCCGCTACGTTCGCCGAAGCCCCGCTTGCGTTGGCTCGAGCGCTTGACAGAAGCTAACAAACTAATTCACGCGGCACCGCACTGATTTGTCCAAAACGGACAAATGCCGATCGATATCCTCGGTGATCAAACCTGGCCCTCTCGCCGGGCCGCTCGATGGCAGAAGGCCGGTGTTCGGAACTAATAGTAGCCAGCCTCTCGCATGACTTGGTCCGCTTGGGTCTGGGCGTTCGCGAGCGCTTCCTCGTCGGAAGTTTCTCTTCGCAAAGCCCTGTGTATCTCCTCGCCGAGAATGGCTTCGAGGGATAGGTACTCAGGCACCGGTGGACGGGGCCAACCCTTGAGCAGGTTTCGCTTTGCCAGCCGGTCGACGACACTCACGATCGGGGAGGTTGCGGCTGCCTCAGGATCCGCGGCGACGCTGAAGCGAGGTGCAACGGGAAAACCATTCTGCACATTCGCCTTCATCGCTTCCGGCGATGTCATCCAAGCGATCGCCTCGAAGGCGAGCTCGACCCGCTCGGGCGGCAGATTGGAAGGGATACAGAGCAAGAAACCGCCAATGGGGTTGTTAGATGCGCCGCCTGGCCCGCGCGGCTGCGGGAGATAGCGTACCTTTCGCTTCACCGCGGAGCTAACGTCGTTTTCGAACCGAGCCGCGCGCACGGTCCAGCAATAGGCGAGCGCGGTCTGGCCGGAGAGGAATGACGTTGTCCGCCGGTCCCAGTCCATTTCGAGAACGTCCGGCGGCGAAAATTCCTTGAGCTTGTGCAAATAGTCGAGCACCCGCAGACCCGCTTCGGACTGGATCTGGGGCCGCAATTCGTCACCGCGCGCTTGGTCGACCCCCATTCCAAGGTTGGTTTTTGGGATGCGCAGAATCGACTCGCCGCAGCAGCCCATCAGGAACATGAACGTCGAGGCGATCGGCATTCCCCGCGCGCCGTTCCAAGCGATGCCATAGCGTTCCTTGGTTGGGGTGTGGAAATGCCTCGCGGCGGCGACGGTCTTTTCGAATGTCGTCGGATATTCGGCCTTGTCCTTATCGAACAGATCGGAACGCGCCGCGAGCAATTCGATCGTGCAGTAGATGGGCACGCCAAACTGCTGACCGCGCCACGAACCCATCGACCAGACGGAAGGATGGAAGTCGAGTGAGGAGAGGCCGGCGGACTTTATATGTTCGTCGAGTGGGATGACGAGCTTGTTCTTCACTGCCTCGCCCAGCCAGGGCGCATTGATCGCAACGATATCGTATTCCGACACCGCCAGCCAGGCGTTCTCGACCAGCTTGTCGTGCAGTCGTGGCAGCTTGCGGAGATCGAAGTTCCTGCGTGAGGCCATGTTGTTGCGAAAGTCTGCCCACATATTGCGCATCGACAGGAAGTAATTATCGTCGTTGAGCAGAAATTGGATTTCCTGCTTCCCGCGGAACAAGCTCTCGATCAGCCGCGGCGGCGGAATAATTTGGGCTGCGAAATAGGAACCGCCAAAGTAGAAATCTTCATCACTGTCGACCTTCGAGCGTAAGCCGAAGGTCTCGGCGAGCAGAAACTTAATCTTTCGCGAGTATTGAATAAAGCTTTCGAACAACGCTTCGCTGGGCCGCAGCTTGTACCTTTTGCTGCCCTCGCAGAGAGGTTCTTGAAGAATGTCTCCCCGCTCGATCAGGGCATGGATGCGCCGCATTGCCGTTGCGTGCGGCGCCTTCGCGACCGAAGCAAGCGTGGAGATCGCGATCGGCGTTCCCGTGAGGTGGTTCTTGACGAGGAACAGCAGCAGGTTCCAGGTTGCGTCCTCTTCGGCGATCGGAACCAGATCCTGGAACGGCTGCCGCACTCGTTCGAGGAACGCAATGATCCGTAGGAGTTCGTGTTCGGTCATCCGGTTGCGGTTCGACCGGGTATCACGGATCCTCCCGATCTTCGCCCTCAGTTAGGCGTCGACGCCTCTTTTGTCCAGACCGAGACATTGCCGCGTCTACCCGGTGCAAGACGGCTACCAATTGTGACGGTGCAATCTCCCGCGATAGGTTCAATGCTTAGGGAATGACTTTGTCAGACCGAAGCGTCGCGAAGAGGTCGTAAAAGGCTTCCTCCGTATTTTGGTAGACATGGAAGCCAAGCTTGCGGCTACGCGCCATATCCGTCATCACCTCGATCGGGCGCCCCATGTCGAGGTCGGTGTGCCACGGGGAGGCCACGCGCGAGAGATCGGGTTCGACGAGACCGTATTTCACCGTCATTTTCTTCCAGACTTCCGCGTCGTTCGTCATCTGGCCTTCCAACAGGACTGGCGCTCCCTCGAAGCCTTCCCAACGAACGCCGAACCATTTGGCGATGCGCGGCCACAGCCAGCTCCATCGAAAGATGTCGCCATTGACGATGTTGTAGGCCTCATTCTTCGCGGCGTCCGTGGTGCTCGCCCAGATGAGCTGTTTGCCAAGTACGCGCGCGTCGGTCATGTCCGAAAGACCGTTCCATTGTGCGGCGCTGCCAGGGAACTTGAATGGCCGGCCGAGTTCCTTGCAGATCGAAGCATAGGCGGCGAGCGTCGAGCCCATGTTCATTGCATTGCCGATCGCTTTGCCAATGATCGTATGCGGTCGATGTACGCTCCAGCTGAAACCTTCGCGCTTGGCTGCGGCGTAGAGTTCGTCCTCCTGGCTATAATAAAAATTCGGGAGGTCCAGACGCGGCTGCTCCTCTCGCAACGGTGTCGGTGGAGCAACGCCGCCACGGACATAAGCCTCGAAAGGGCCAAGGTAGTGCTTCAGGCCAGTGACAAGGGCGACATGCTTGACGCTTCTCGCCGGCGCGACCGCCTCGAGCACGGTTCGCACGATACCTGCATTGACCTTTATGTTTTCTTGCTCAGTGGGGCGACGGGACCACGCGGTCAGATACACGTGGCTCGGTTTGATTCTGCCGACCGCCTTGTTGACGCTTGCGCGGTCGAGAAGGTCTGCCGCAATATGCTCGACGCCCGCGACGACCCCATCCCGGTGACGCGAGAGGCCATGAACACGGGCGCTCCCATCGAGTAGTTCCTGCGACACGCCGCGTCCGGCGATGCCGGTCGCGCCGACAACCAGCGCTTCGATCTGCATGTCTATCTCCCAACCCGGCGGTAAAGGGCCCGGTCCAACATTCGCGGCTGTCCCTAAGCAGTCCCTAGACCATGTTCACCAGGACCTTCATTTCCTGGCCGCTTGGATTGAGGAGCGCGCGGAATCCCTTTTCCACAATCGCTTCCGGTTCGATTCGACCTGTGACGATTCTCTCGACCGGGAGTTTGCCGCTCGAGATCATGCGAATCACGCGTGGCCACATTGTCACTTCAAAACACCAGGTCGCTTCGATGGTGATGTCCTTCAAAGCCCACAGCGCGGGGTCGACCATCGCTTTTTTCACGTGTAAGCCGGTCTGAACAACAGTGCCGTGATTCCGCACCGCTTCGACGCAAGTGTTGAGCGCCGCTTCAAAGCCCGAGCATTCGATCGCCGCATCGACGCCTACGCCCTCCTCGGTGTTCTCGCGGATGTATGCGACGACGTTGACCGATCTTGGATCGAGCAGCACGGCGTTAGCGCCGAGGCTCTCGATATGCTTCCGACGGCTGGCGTTGGGTTCACTGACGAAGATCTTCGATGCCCCGACGGCATTGCAGATGAGGACGACAAGCGCCCCGATCGGGCCGCCGCCGGTAACGAGAACTGTGCTGCCGCCAGTCACCTTCGAACGGTCGACGCTGTAAAGCGCCACCGCAGTCGGCTCAACAAGCGCGCCCTGCTCGTCGGTGACGTCGTCGGGCAGGATGTTGGCGTTGTAGTCATTGATTACGGCCAACTCACCCATCCCGCCCCAGGCCCAGCTCAGCCCTATGCAGCCCATGCTAGGGCTCAGATGGTTGAGACCGCGTCTGCTGTAGTAATCGTCGAGCGGCATGACGAGCGGCTGGATTGAGATTCGATCGCCTTTGCGGACTCGTTTCACGTCCCGGCCGGTATCGACCACCTCGGCCGAGAACTCGTGCCCTAGAATCTGCGGAAGGACCGCGCCTGTAAATTTATGTGGACTGGCCGGCGTAACGATTGGTCCGCCGGCGAACTCGTGCAGGTCCGTGCCGCAGATGCCGCATGCCAGAGGCTTGATGAGCACCTGGGAGTCGCCGAGCGAATTCGGCGCTGGAACGTCTTCGACGCGAACATCCTCCTTGCCGTAGAACCTCACCGCTTTCATTTGTTCCTTCCCTCTTTGTTTATCCGTTGAAGCGCGGTGGCAAAACTTTGGCTGCAACTTCGGCAGGGTCCACTCATTGGCGGCCTCGCGGCCGACTCAGCAAGCTGATAGTTCAAGTCCCAGGGCGGACCGCGAAGCGAACGATTGAGGAGCGTTGTTTTTGCATCACGGCGACATGCGAAACGTTCGCGTGTGGCGGGTCTTCACGCTCGGCTTCGCGGCCACGCGCGCGGTGAGAGCGAGTAATCGCGCAAATTTCCTCACGTCAACCCTCTGACGTTGCCTTCAGGCTTGGCGGTTAGCGTAGCGCCGTGGTCCTCCCTGGTTAAAGCCATACAGCACCTCGGGTCATCCCCGGCCGGCCCATTTGTCCGAAATGAGGATTGTCGCGCTAGGAAGGCGGCTTTTGAAAATCGCCAGGCCGGAGGGGACACGTGTACGAAATCTTCATTTTGAGAATTTTTTCGGACGTGGGGGCGTCGTTCTCTGGCAGTTTCCGTTCGCAACGACGTTGGGTAGGAAACGACCGATATGGCCTCCGTGAAGGATGCGACGGCGCCAAACGACAGGCTTCGAAATGACGACATCGGCCTGGATCGGCGTCTGGAGCTGTTCCGCCTTCAAGTTGAAATCCGCGACTGCGAGAAGCGCGCCTTCGACCTCTTTCTGCAGAACCTGATTAAGGGGACGAGCCATCTGTCGATCGGGCAGGAGGCGGTCGCTGCGGGCTTTGGCGTGGCCATGCGGAAAGGCGACAAGTCCTTTTGCACCTATCGCGGTCACGCGCACACGCTTGCTCGCGGCGCGTCGATGGAAGGCATGCTCGGAGAATTGATGCTGCGCGACATCGGCTTGATGCGCGGCAAGGGCGGCTCGATGCATTTGACCTCGGTCGAGCACGGCGTCCTCGGCTCCTATGCGATCGTCGGCGCGCATCTGCCGATTGCCTGCGGGTCGGCTTGGCGCGCGCAATATCTCGGCGAGAAGGACGTGTCGGTTTGTTTCTTCGGCGATGGCACGACGAATATCGGCGCGTTTCACGAGGCGCTCAACTTCGCCGCGGTCTGGAAGTTGCCGGTCGTCTTCGTGTGCGAGAACAATCTCTATATGGAGTATACGCCAATCAGTGAGGTGACGGCGGTGAAACATCCAGCCGCCGATCGCGCCGCGGCCTATGGCCTCGAGCGCATCGTTGTCGATGGCAATGACGCCGACGTCGTCTATCGCACTGCGCTTGCGGCCCTGGAAATGGCGCGGGATGGGGGGGGGCCCTCGCTTATCGAATGTCTAACCTATCGCCATTCCGGCCACTCGCGGGCCGATCCCGCCAAATACCGACCGCCCGGCGAACTTGAGGAATGGCTGAAGCGCGATCCAGTTGTGATCTATCGCGAACGTCTCAGGGACTTCGGCGTCAAGCAAGAGACGATCGACGCCGTGGAAGCCGAGAGCAAACGGAAAGTCGAGGCCGCGACCGAGGCGTGCAAGGCGTCGCCGCAGGCGCCTGTCGAGTTGCTCACCGCGGACGTCTACGCGGATGGAGGCTGGGCGTGGCGGAACTGACCTATCGCGACGCCGTCGCCCGCGGCATCGCTCAGGAGATGGAACGCGACGAGCGCGTTGTCTTTCTTGGCGAGGACATTGGCAAGGCAGGCGGCGTATTCAAGACGACGGTTGGTCTCTATGAGAAGTTCGGACCGCGGCGCGTACGGGACACGCCGATCTCCGAACAGGCGATCCTCGGCGCCGCAATGGGCGCCGCCATGACGGGATTGCGGCCAATCGCGGAGATCATGTTCGCGGACTTCCTCGCCGTGTGCTTCGACTATGTGGCGAATGAAATGTCGAAGCTTCGGTACATGTCGAACGGTCAGTTCGCCTGCCCGCTTGTGATCCGCACCGGCAACGGCGGCGGCGTTCGTTTCGGCGCGCAGCATTCGCAGGCGGTCGAAAACTGGACGATGATGATCCCCGGCGTGAAGGTTGTTGCGCCGTCTTCACCTATGGACGTCATCGGGCTGATGGCGGCGGCGGTGCGCGATCCCGATCCGGTGATTTTTCACGAACACAAGGCGCTCTACGCGATCAAGGGCGAGGTGCCGGACGGTGAGATCGTCGACAGGCTTGGAACCGCAAAGATCCTTCGTCCAGGGCGCGACTGCACGATTGTCGCGCTCGCCCTGATGGTGCCTCGCGCGCTTGCCGCGGCGGAGACCTTGCAACACGAGCATGGCGTCGATGCAGAGGTGATTGACGTGCGTTCGCTTGTGCCGCTCGACACGCAGACCATTCTCGGTTCCGTCGCCAAGACGGGCCGCCTGTTCACTGTGGAAGAAAACCCGCGACTTTGCGGATGGGGCGCGGAAATCGCCTCGATAGTCGCGGACGAGGCCTTCTGGGATCTCGACGGGCCGATTGTACGCATCACCACGCCGCACATTCCGCTTCCGGCAGCCGACCATCTCGAAGACCTTGCGCTGCCAAGCGCCGCACGCATCGTCGACACAGTGCGTCGTGTTTTGAACGGATAGACTGATGACCTCGACGATCATCATGCCGCAGCTCGGCGAGACCGTTGCGGAGGGAAAAGTCCTCGCCTGGTTCAAGTCGATCGGGGACGAAATCCGGGAAGGCGACAACCTCTTCGAGGTCGAGACGGACAAGGTCACGATCGAAGTGCAAGCTGTCGTCGCGGGCCGCCTATCAGAAATCCGTGTCGGGCCCGGCGCGACCGCCAAGGTTGGCGAGGTGGTTGCGGTCATTGGCGGCGACCTGACCACGAAAGCGCCGGTCTCAACCGCGGCGCCCGTGGCAAAGGCTTCACAGTGGCGTTCGCCCTTCGAGGAGGTGTCGACGCCAACCGGCAGGTTTGGCCCGGCGAAGGGACCGAACGGCATTCACCTGACGCCGCTCGCCCGCCGGCTGATTGCGCAGGGCGGGCTCGACCTTGCCGGGCTGGCGACGGAAACTCAGCGCCGAGGCGAAAGAAGAATCGACGGAGCGGCGGTGCGCGCAGCGATCAGCGCGCGACCGGCTACGCCTACCGGGCCATTACCTGCACCCCCTCCGCCTCTGCCCGTTCCCGAATGCAACGTCATCAGCTTGAACGCGGTGAGGCTGAGAACGGCGGAACGCCTCACCGAAAACTGGCGAACGATCCCGCACGTGTTTCAGGCGATCGAGGTCGACTTCACGGCGGTCAATCGGGTGCGCACGAGCCGCAAGGCGGATTTTCACGCTACGCACGGCTTCTCGCTGACCTTCCTCCCGTTCATCGCCCGCGCAACCTGTCTGGCGATCGCGGCCTATCCCCATATCAACGCACGCTTCGACGGCAAGGCGCTCACGCTTTCGCGCGACGTCAACCTTGGCATCGCAGTAGACCTCAACCATAACGGTCTCGTTGTGCCCGTCGTGCGCAGGGCCGGCGAGCTCACGGCGATCGGGCTCGCTAATGCAATCCGACGTCAGACCGAAAAAGCGAAAGCCGGCAAGCTTTCTGCTGACGATCTCTCAGAAGGCACCTACTCGATCAGCAACAACGGCGCATTCGGAACAACATTTACAGCCCCGATCATCAACGCGCCCCAGGTCGGCATTCTCTCGACCGACGCAATCCGTCTGAAGCCCGCGGTCGTGTCGACCCATGAGGGCGACTTCATTGCGCCGCGCATGATCGGCATGATCGGGCAGAGTTTCGATCACCGAGCCTTTGACGGCGCCTATTCCGCCGCGTTCCTTTCTAGGCTTAAACAGATCCTCGAGACGCGCAACTGGAACGAAGAGTTTCCGTCAGATCTTTAGCGGCAGACGAACCGTCGAAGGAAGAGTTCTAGGAAGGGACAATGAAATACAACAGACCGCACTCGACCGCCGCCTGGGGCCTGATGGCCAAAGACTGGGAACAAGGGATCGACTACCATCGACTCTCGCTCGAGCGTCTTAAACGTGCGCAGGGCGCGATCCATTATGCGGGGCTTGGAGGAGTGCTCTGCTTCAATTTCGACAATATCCGCTACGTCACTGCGACCCACATCGGCGAATGGGCGCGTGACAAGTTCTTCCGCTACGCCCTGTGCCCCGCCGAAGGCAAACCATTCCTGTGGGACCCGGCGCCGCCGGCCAAGCGCATCTCCTCGCCCTGGATCGCGGACAATGTCGCAGCCCCAATCACAACGATGCAAGGCGCGATTCCCCCGTCGATGAACGTGCAGCACGACTTCGCCAAACAGATAAAGAAGGCGCTTGTGCATTACGGCATCGACAAGGAGCCGCTCGGCATCGACATGATGGAAATCGGCATGCTGCGCGCGCTTGAGGCCGAGGGCATCGAGGTCGTCGACGGCCAGCAGGCTCTCCTCGATGCACGCGAGATTAAAACCGAGGACGAGATCGAGTTGCTCAGGGTTGGCGCGTCGATGGTCGACGCCACTTATGTCGACATCGCCCGAGCGATCAGGCCGGGCACAAAGGAGAACGAACTTGTCGCGATCGCCAACGACAGATTGTTTCGTATGGGCGCTGAGCGCGTCGAATGCGTGAATTCGGTGTCGGGCCGCCGCGGCCGGCCGCATTCGCATACATTCTCCGATCGTATGATCCAGCCTGGCGACATGATCTTCCTCGACATCATGCCTTCCTACAACGGCTATCGTACCTGCTACTACCGAACCTTCATATGCGGCGAGCCGAACAAGCATCAGATCGACGCCTACGAAACCGCATCGAAGTGGATCAGCGCTTCGATCGACATGATCCGTCCGGGCGTAACCCCCGATGAGGTTGCGTCCGTCTGGCCGGACGCACAGGAATTCGGCTATCGGGACGAGGCCGAGGCCTTCCTCTTGCAGTACGGCCATGGCGTTGGATTGTCGTTGTGGGAACGTCCGATCTTTTCCAAGCGCTTCCGTGGCCAGAACCGGCCGCTCGTCGAAGGCATGGTATTTGCCCTCGAGACATGGAAGGGCGCCGACGACGGCTCTGGCGCCGCGCGGATCGAGGAAGAGGTCGTTGTCACAAAGGACGGGTGCGAGATCATCACGAACTTCCCGTCAGATCGACTGATTTCCTGTGGCCTGCCGGGTTGTGAAGTGTTCTAATCCGGAGTCTCCGATGACTGTTGAAAGGCCACCAGCCGAGATCAAGCGTCGGACCCCCGTGACGCTCGTCACCGGATTTCTCGGAAGCGGGAAAACTACATTCATCAACACCGCGCTGCGCTCTCCGGAGCTTGCGAAGACGCTGGTCGTCGTCAACGAGTTTGGCGAGGTGGGACTCGACCACAAATTGTTCGCGAGCAGTTCCGATTCCGTCGTCGTCCTCGAGAACGGCTGCCTTTGCTGCACCGTTCGGAGCGACCTGGTGGGGACACTGAACTCGCTTTTTCACGCGCGACAGGCCGGCGAAATTCCGACCTTCGACAATGTCGTGATCGAAACGTCCGGTCTCGCCGAACCAGGCCCCGTCCTTCAGGCGTTCCTCTCGGAGCCGACGCTGGAAGGGCTCTACCGCGTTGCAAGCGTCGTGACTCTCGTCGATGCGGTCAACTGGGCCGGTACGTCGGAGGCGCACGAGGAGTCCGTTCGGCAGGTCGCGCTCGCGAACCTCATCCGGATTACGAAACTCGATATGGTCAAGGGAGACAGACCGAACGCTTCTTCGCGGCTCCTGCTCGATCTCCGCAGGATCAACCCGTCCGCGGAGATCGCAGAGGTCAATTGGTCGGCGGCCGAGGTCGCGCAGCTGCTGACGCTTTCGGGTTTTGACGCGGCCGACCCGCAGGCCGATCCTCGCCCGTGGCTCGACGTTCAAGCCTATCAGAAGGCGGCCCAGGACCATGACCCGTGCGACGACGATCATGATCATCACGGACACGATGACTCGGGGCACGCGCACATTCGCCATCTCGAAGGCAGGGGAATTGAGAATTTCGTTCTCTCGCGCGAGAGCCCACTCACGCGCGAGGAAGCGCAGTTCCTGCTGGATGGAATCGCACAAAACCTTGGAGCAGGCCTTCTCCGCGTGAAGGGCCTCGTGAACATCGCAGAAGAGCCAGGCCGACCCGCGGTGATTCAGGGCGCGCAACATCTCCTACATACAATGAGCTGGCTCGACCGTTGGCCTGACAGCGATCAACGGACGCGCATCGTTTTCATCACTCAAGGGATTCCGCGCAATAGCCTTAGTGACATCATCGACCTGCTCGATCGTGTCAGCTCCCGAACCTTCAAGGCACGAGCGCGCGGTCGCAAGGCATCAGAAGACGCAGTAACAAGGGAGACCGAGGTTTGAGATCGTCAGCATGTGTCTGCGCCTTGCGGCTATGAAGCCGCAACATGGGTGGCGCAGTCCAGGCTCAAAGTTGCGTCATACAGTGCGAGAACCTCAGCTGAACCTGCTGGCACTGGCGCTTGACGGCAAGAAAGTGAGAATCAGATCGCAACTTTAGTGGCGCGACATACTATTTTTCACTTGGTCTCACTCATGTATATTACAATCGTTATACGCCGAATGCGCTTCTCCGAGGATTCGGACACCCTCTGACAAATACCTATAAGTTGTAGCGATAGCGACAACAGGGCAGCGACGTCTCTTGTTGTTTTTAACGTGCCAATGGCCCGCGAATTGATTGATCTGCACGCGTGTGCACCACGGGAGCGCCGCGTTTGACCGGTCAGCGTGTATGCGAGGCATTTGCTCTCCCTCCTTTGGCTTGCCAGACATCTAACGGTCATTCACGCACGCCGAGGGCGATTATGCAACAATCGTCACATTAAAAGAAGCGTCACTTTGACAACTACGCAAACATTGCAATGAACCGCCCCGGGTTTGCGGAGGCGCTTTTACCGGAGTGATCATCGCGGAGCGCAATGAACTGCGGCGCTTGCTTCCTCTCAACGCCGGCCGGCGCTACATTGTAGTCGCCGCCAACACGACCGCCGCGCCAGTAGCGCTGAACTCAGCGGCGTGGGCGGCTAAGCGGTTGAGCCAGCAAGCTTATAGTAGAATTTGGAACCAGGTTGAGGATTACAGTTCGGGCATGAATCGACGCGACCAGCACATCATTGACCGCCGCCACCAAATCAACGTCGCATCTTAGGGCGTCCTGCTTTTCGGTCTACGCGTATCCGGCATTCCAGGATGTCGTCTACGCCAATCTGGCGTGCGATATGACCGCGCAGGCCCGCGTAATCATCGTGCTAAGCACGCGGCTGGCGTCAAGCGGCTCATCATTAGCTCGATGGGCATCTACGGCGAGGCACCCGGCGAAAAGTGCCGCAGCGTGCTCGATCCTTATCGGGATCCGCCGCCCTAATCGAGGCGTCCGATCTTGACTATAGGATCCTGCGGCCGGGCTGGTCAATGCGTCAGCCGGAGGCCCGTGCCGGATCACACAGAAGGGCGAGCCCCTACAGAGGCACGACATTGCGCTCGACAGCCTGTCGGCGCTGATTGCCCGGATCGTGGCCACACCCGAACTTTATGCCAGGCTGCTGGAGCTTTGGCCGTTTGCCGGCGCCGACCCGCCGCACGATGGCTTGCCCAATCGATCCCGGACCTATGACCACAATGACCTTGGTCCTGACGTTTCCTCTCTTCTTCTCGTTGAGGTGTCGTCAGCCATCGCTGACATTTTCAGGTGGGCGCGGGGCACGCAGAGCACTGTTCGCCAGTGCTGCAGGACGAGGCGCTGCGGCCCCGTCCTCGGCATTGCACTCCAATATGCCTCGTCAGCGAATGGAAAGGGATGTGGCCACGTTGATCATTCTAAGATTAGTATGATAGGCTCATTCCCGAACAGCGGAGCTGAAAAGGACGGGCGACGGGCCGAATGAACGGAGCCGCTCACATCGAGATCACCGACGCGCCGACGGTTGTCGACGAAGCAATCCGCCGCTCTGCGATCGAACGTGCGCGAGCACAAAAGATCGTGCTGCCGACGTTTGCGCAACTCTCTTCGCGCGCGCCAATTCCCCAACATATCGCCGCCCGCCTTCCGGACGTTGACCCCGACTCGCCCCATCCGGACAATCTTTGGCGCATCCACTGGCGCAATGCGCCTGATCGGCGCCACACGGTCCCT
>Ga0208480_1000250_pt1 | contig 20706 bp, 20 predicted proteins | sample NGESurshal092012_4_FD_184485 | JGI IMG/M metagenome (GOLD analysis project Ga0208480, IMG submission 184485) | Arctic peat soil microbial communities from Barrow, Alaska - NGEE Surface sample F53-1 shallow-092012 (SPAdes) | ecosystem: Environmental > Terrestrial > Soil > Wetlands > Peat ... | reverse complement strand
GGCAAACGCATCTGGCGCAACTTCCACCTCAACGGCTTCATCCTTCGAGACGGATCGCTTCGCGACGCTCCTCTGGATGAGGACTCAGACCCTCATGGTGAGGAGCGCGTCTTCGCGCGTCTCGAACCATGACGCCGGCTCCGCTCGAGCTGCGGGTATGCTGGGCTCGCAATTTGTTTCGAGCGGCAACAATGAATCGGACATTTCCCGGCATCCGGACTTGTTTTCTGCATATACTCATCCGAAATCACCCCCTCATCCGGGTCATTAACAAGGAGAGCCGACCGTGTACGAGGCACCCGCTATCATCGGTACCTGCATCAACTGCATCGCGCCGGGAAGCCTGGTTGCGACGCTCGCGCTGATCCTGATCGGAGCCGGCGTCGCGCTGACCGCAGAGCGGCGCAAGCTGACCCGCGCGCGTCAATAAGGGATCGCGAAAACGCCGCCAGGGCGGCAATTGCCCCGCCATCTGCTATTCAGGCGGGCTGCAGACCGAAAATCAGCGCTTCCGAAGTGTCGGCATGGTCCAGCTGATCCAGCCGCCTCGATAGCGCGGCGATCGTCGCGTTCAGGTTCTGCTTCCGTAGATCCATGGCTCTCGCCATGGTCGGATAGGCGTAGTGCCGCGGATCGCGAACCCGGGAGGTTTGCAGTTCGGCTGCGATATTGGCGTCGAGACTTGCGACCTCCCGATTGAGCGAGGCGATCATCGATCGGATTTGTGAGGCCTCGCGCCAGCGGGATTCGATCGACTTCAGCTCCCGGCGGATATCACGGATCGGGCGTGGCCGGTCCTGCGACCGTTCCGAACGGCGGTTTGCACGCTGGGTCGTCTCAAAATAGGTCTGTTCGGTCATGTTTCGCTCCGCTCTGGTACAGCCACGGGCCCTTGTGGGCTTGCATGACAGGCCAGCAGCAAGAAATCTGCCAGCCGCAGCGGCCAAAAACCGCCGCCCAGAGGGCGGGCGGCCCAACGCATGCAGAGGACGGTCCTGCGGCGTGCCGCCCGGCATCAGGCCGCCGGCTTGACCGGAATTACCGTTTTTGCACGTCTTTCTAACAATTCCGCACAACCCAATATGCGAGCCTTCCGGCTGCCGTTCGCATCGTACATAAGCGAAGTCGCGACGTGCATTTCTTGCCCTGTCCCGGTTGTTTCAAAACGGTCGTAAACAAGGCGTGCGACAAATCGGGACCGAGGTGAGGCGGCTGCGGAACAGGAGCGCGCTTGGTGTCGATCTGCCACGGCAACAATCTCACATTGGACACCCTCGGCGATCCCTTTGGTGAGGGCCGTTTCCGCTCATGACATTCGGAACACTCGCCACGGCAGGCCGGGCAATTGCGGCCGAGGGTGTCAAGGTCGTGCGGTGTCGCTACCAGGATATCGAAGCGCAAGCGGCGAGTATCGCGGGACACCAGCAAACCTATACCCAGCTGACGCGGGGCCGCTTTGAGGGCCGGCTGGAATCCTATGTCGTCTCCGATCGGGCGGCCTTCTTTGTGGAAACGGCGAACCAAAGCATCCGCAAGCAATTTCAGGTCCTGCCGGGACAGCTGCGAGTCGGCTTCCTGCTTGGAGAGTTTGCCTGCCATGGCAATGGCGTACCTCTGCCTACCGGCGACACCAGCGTGAATCTGTCATCGACATCGCTCGATCTGCATTTTGGCGAAACCTATCGAGGCTGCTGGGTCACGCTTGCGGAGGCCGAGGTTGCCGCGATGATGCCGCCAGGCAAGGAACTGTGGACGCTGGCGAAAGCAGGGCGATCCCAGGTAAGGGGTTCGGCGGCTGCCGTGTTCCAGCAAACGATCGCGACCGCGCGCGAACAGTTGTTCAGGCGGGATTTGCCCGCTCCGGGCCCGGAGGTCGTCGCAGCCTTCGAACGGTCGATTGTTTCGGCCGCCGCCTGGGCGCTCACGACGGCTTTCGATCGCGAAGCCGAGCCGAAGCGCAGCTGCGCGGCGCACCGCACCCATTTGCTGCGTCGAGCCTGCGAAGTGATAGACGCCAAACTCGCCTGCGGACTGACGATGTCCAGGCTCTGTTCGATCATCGGCACCAGCCGCCGCACCCTAGAGAACATCTTCATCGAGGCGTTCGGGGTATCGCCCTACCAATATGTTCGTACGCTTCGTCTCAATGCGATCCGGCGGGAATTGTTGTCCGAGAACAACGCCGGGGTTTCGATCGGGGATATCGCGGCTAGATGGGGCGTCTGGCATTTCAGCCGGTTTGCCGCTGACTATCGCGATATGTTCGGCAAACTTCCGTCGCAGGAGCGCATCGGGCTGTGCAGTTCGCCTGAGCAGGTCCGCAGGCAACGCGGCGTCCGCATTGGCTGACCGGAGCCGAGCAACACGCAGCCGCCACGGCTCGTTATTTTTCCCGCGAAGGCGGCCGACCGAATTGCTGGATATAGGCTCGCGTGAACGAGGACAGGTTTGCATATCCGGTGGCGGCCGCGATTGCGCCGATTGAATGTATTCCTTCGCGCACCTGGTCGCGGGCCCAGTCCAGCCGCACGCGCCTGGCATATTCGCCGGGCCTCATGCCAAACATTTCCCGGAATCCGTCGCTGAGCTTGTTGCGGTTCAGTCCGAGGCGCCGCGCCAGGCCTTCGAGATCTGGCTGGTCATGCAGCTCCGATTGGTAGATCAGCGCCGCGGTCTCGATCAGTTGCTGCTCCTTGGTTGCCTTGGCAAGTACCGAGCTTTTGCCGGCGCGTCCGATCCTGTTGAGTTGAACGACCGTCTCGCAGATCAGCTCTTCGCCTTTGGCCTTGATGTAATGCGTTCGGAGCGGTTCCTCCATCTGGCATCGGTACACGGCGTCCAGCGCCAGCCACGCCCTCGGCGACAACGGGAGCGGAATGGCCGCGCGCGCGTTGGGCCGGCCGCAAAAAATCCCGTTCCAGGCCGGAGGAAGGGTGTCGACCCTGAGGCCATATTGATCCGCGAGCTTGGCCGCGTCGATAAAGATGGTCAGCCTCTTATAGGCTTGACCGATCTCCCGGGGATAGTCCCACGGGCGGGCGCTGTCCCAGAGCACCGTCACAGCCGCGCCCGGGCCAGTCTGAGAGCTGTTGCCGCGCTCCCACGGCAGGACAAGCTTGCCGGTGAGGTAAAAGACGAACAGCACATAGTTCCGGGACGCGAGCCGCAGCGTATAGTTCCGGGCTATCGTGATATCGACCAGCGCCATGAAGGAGCCGTCATTGATGACCCTGAACTCCGTGAGCCGGTCGTGAAGGATGTTCGAGGGCCGATCGATGATATTCTGGCTCCGGAAGATCTTGTCCGCAGCGAGATCCTGGTAGAGATACGGCAGGTCCAGTTCAACACGGGCCATTTCCAGGTCGCCTCTCCAATATGAGCGCCAGATAAAGCGAATGCTTTTGCTTGATCGCGCCGTGGCGACATCGCCGATCTACGCCCAGATCATGCCGGACACAACGATCGCCGCCGCCAGCGTAAGCGCCCCCGTCACGCACGCCGAAGGCCCGATGGTATCGAGGTGAGTACCACTGCCACCCGCGCTTCGGTCGTGCGCTACCGTTCATGCAGTTTGGTGGTGTGCCGTAGCGGCCCCGCTTTTCGATCGTCGCGACGTGGCAGCGCTGACCCGTCGAGCCGAATAGACCGCCAATGCGCACCGCCCTCGCTGCTGGCGGCGAGCACCTTCGCCAGTCGTCCATGCAGCACGCCCAACAAGGTCCCGATCAACAACGAGACCGGCACGACCAGCAGGGCGTTGCTGGCACTCAGGCTGGTCATGGCACCGATTGTCGATGCTCCGGGAGCAAGACCCACAAAGGCGAAAGTCGAGGCGAAGCCGTAGAAGGCGGCCGCGACAGCGCCCTGCGTCAGCACGGCAGAGCCGGTCACGATCAGGAACGAGGCGATGGCGGCGCAGACCGCAGTGGCGACGGAAGCGGCGACCGGCAGCGCGTTCGAAGCCACGATGATCGCGACGGCGCCGGCCATGACAACCCCGAACACCAGACCGGCTGAACTGCGCAGCCAGGCTTGCGGATCGGCGCCCGATTGATCGTAGCAGGCCCAGCCGATGAAGGCCGCCCACGGCAGCAAGGCCGGAATCCACGCGAAAGCGAGCACGGAGATTCCCGCGACGATTGCCGCTGCGAGCGCGGTGGCGGCGACCGGTGGCAGCCTCATTGGCAGGCTCTCGGCATGTCAGGGTAGAAACGGCCCAGCCAGTTGACGATCTCCTGGCGGGCGACGGCCGAATTGCCGAGCTGGCAATGCTGCTCGGCGCCCTCGCGCGCCGTGAAAATCCGCGCGGTGACGGAACGGGCACATACCAGCTCCCGCATCGTTCGATAGAGCCAGTCGACATTGAACAGATGATCCTGCTCGCCTTCGGTCAACAGGATGTCTTGCTTGACGTGGTGCAGGACGCCGTCGAGCGATTGTTGCGCGATCGCGGTGAGGAAGTCGAACGGCGTTCGGGTGCCGGTAATGTGCATGCCCTGGGTGATGCACCATTCGAACACCGAGCTCGGCAGGCGCTCCTCGGAGACCAGCGCCTCGGTGCCCTTGCGGTCGCCGGCCTTGAACAGCGAGATCAGTTGCTGTGCCTTGCCCGGTCGCATCTGCTTCAGCGTCATGTCGAGGCCCGAATAGGTGGTCGGCATCGAGATGATGTGCCTGATCCGAGGCTCGAACGCGGCGGCCCGGATCGACAGGTAACCGCCGCAGGAGGCTCCGAGCCAGTCGACCGCATCCAGCTTGAAATAATCGAGCAGCGCCTTGGCCGGCTTTTCCCAGGCGTGCTCGAAATAAATGCCTTGACGGAGGGCGCCGCCCTGGCCGGGGCCGTCGAATCCGATGACGGTGAAGCCGAGCTCGGTCAGCGGCAGCAGGAAGGCGTAGAATTCCTCGACAAAGGAATCGTATCCGCCGTTGAAAATGAATGTGCTCCGCTCCTTGCCCTTCGCCTGCAGGCGAAATCCGGGCAGATTGCCGCCGGGATAGGGCACGGCAATGCGCTCGTATCCTTCGACACCTTGCATGGCCAGCGACCAGTTGCGGGCAAAGTCATCGTAGAGCTTGTTGCGGGTGTCGCCGGCGGGAAGGTAGAATTCCGCTCCGTGATAGTAGGATGCGGCATCAGCCCATCGCTTCTCGGCTTCGGCGCGCCTTGCAAGCTCGAGCCAGACGCTGTGCCAGCTTTCGTAGTCCTTGATGCGCGGCGCCACCGCGCCGATTTCCTTGAGCCGGGCCGGCGACAGCCCGTCGAGAAGCGGCCGATTAAGCGTGTAGTTCATGCCTGGATCGGGCAACAGATGCAGGTAGGGCATGTCGTCTCCTTTTCGGTGAAGCACCAGCTAGGTATGTTGTGCCAAGTCCGAGATCGGGATTTCCCGCTGCGGTGGCGGGAAGCAGTGCCGGCAATGTTGACTTGAAGTAGCGCCGATGCCATATCAATCTCGGCATCGCGTTGTTGCCGATGCGGCAACACGCGCCACGGTCGATCGAGAGTGTGGAATTCGGCTTGCCCGCGACAGGGGTCCGAAGCAAGCCCGCGACCTGCGCATGAATTCGTAAGTGAACGATGGTCCTGGGACCCGTGAACAGGGTGGCCGCCAGATGGACTTCACCGCGCTGCGATATTTCAATGAGACCGCCAATTCGCGATCGATCAGGGCGGCATCGGAGCGCCTGCACGTTTCGCCATCTGCAATCAGCCGAAAAATTGCCAAGCTTGAGCATGAGCTGAAGGCGCCGGTCTTTGACCGCCGCGCGCAGGGCATGAAGCTGACGGTGGCCGGCCAGATGCTGCAGGCAAAGGTAGAGACGATGATGCGCGAGTTCGCGCGCATCAAGTCTCATATCACCGCTCTGCAGAACCTCCACTCCGGCACCATCGATCTGTTTTGCTTTCAGACCGCGATCGAGAGTTTTCTTGCCCCGATGCTGAACGAATTTGGCCGGCGTTATCCCAACGTGCTGTTCAACGTCACCATGAGCAGCACGGATGAGGCGATCGAGGCCCTGATCAAGGGCGTCGCCGAGATTGCCCTGGTCGTCAATCCGCCGGCCCGCGACGGGCTTGTCAGCATTGAGATCTTTCGCGATACCATCGTCGCGGTCGCCTCGCCCGGTCACCCCCTGGCCAAATCCGGAACGGTATCGCTGGCGGAGCTTGCGGCGTTTCCGCTGGTTCTTGCCGCGTCATCGTTTGGCCTGCGGCAGCAAATCGACAGGGCCTTTGAGCGCCAGTCGATCGACCCGACCGCATTTTGCACCACCAATTCGGTTAGCCTGGCCAAGAGCATCGCGAGCTTCGAGGGTCAATGCACGTTGCTGCCGCGCTCGGCCGCAGCGAGAGAGGCCGCCGCGGGCACGCTTTTGACCATTTCGATAACGGAATTGATGGAGGCCCAGATGGTGTTCGCGATCTGCATGCTGGATTCGCGTTCGGTCACGCCGGCCGCCAAGGTGTTCGTCGACGAAGCCGTCGATTTTTGCCGCCGCCTGCAGCAAGCCGAACTGGCGCAGGGCGTGGACTCGTAAACGTGGCCATGGACGCTTTGGAGCCGGCTCAACCGGTCGACGCAACACAGGCATTATTTCTCGCTCGCTGGCGGTTCGGGGTTGCTATAGATTAGCAATTGCGCAAGGCACCTTTTGCGGGCCAGTCACATGAGACGGCGCGAGTTCGTCACGCTCTTCGGCGGCACAGCGGTAGCTTGGCCGCTCGCCGTGCGTGCGCAGCAGCCGGCGATGTCTGTAGTCGGATTTCTTAGCAGCAGGGCACCCGGAGAGAATGAAGCCATCTTGGTCGCGTTCCGTCGGGGCCTGAAAGAAGTCGGCTATGTCGAAGGCCAAAACGTTACCGTCGAATACCGTTGGGCCGACAACCAATATGACCGACTGCCGGCGTTGGCGGCCGACCTCGTTGGCCGTCAAGTAGCCGTGATCGTCTCGAATGGCCCGCCAATAATGGTGGCAAAGGCGGCAACTTCGACGATCCCAATTGTCTTCGCGGTAGGGTTCGACCCGCTCACATTTGGCCTTGTCACCAGCCTAAGCCGACCAAGCGGCAATCTCACCGGCGTAAGTATTCTGGATGTAGAAATAGGACCGAAGCGGCTGGAACTGGTTCATGAGCTGATCCCCACGGCAACCGTCGTGGCCCTGCTCGTAAACCCCGCCACGCCTGCTGCCGAAGTCATAGCGGGGGACGTGAGGGCGGCGGCCCGCGCCTACGGGCTTCAGCTCCATGTTCTGCATGCGGCATCCGACAGCGATTTTGATACGGCCTTCGCAAGTGTGGCCCAACTTCAAGCAGGCGCGCTCATCATTGGTGGTGATCCATTCTTCACGAGTCGGAGCCGGCAGCTCGGTGAGATGACGTTCGCTCGCGGGGTTCCTGCGATCTACGAGTTTCGCGAGTTCGCCGCGGCCGGTGGCCTCATAAGCTATGGAACCAGTCTTGCCGATGCCTATCGCCAAGTGGGCATCTACACCGGCCGCATCCTCAAGGGCGAAAAACCTTCCGACCTGCCGGTGCAGCAAGCGACGAAAGTTGAGCTAATCCTCAACCTCAAAACCGCTAAGGCATTCGGTATCACCGTTCCAATCTCGCTGCTCGGCCGCGCGGACGAGGTGATCGAATAGCGAAGTTTGTTTGCTGCGGTGCGGGAGTCCGAATCTGACCCATCTCGGACAGTCGCGTTCTTACGAATAGGATTGCAACCATGTGATCAATAGGGAGGCGTTCATGAAAAGGCGTGAGTTCATCGCTCTTGTCGGCACCGCAGCAATAACTAGGTCTCGTGCGGGCTCCGCACAGACGCCAACCAAGGTCTATCGCCTCGCGCTCGTTAATCCCGGTGGAACTTTACCAGACTCCGCCCCTTACGCGAAGCTTCTCCTCGGCGGACTTGCGCAGCATGGTTATAAGCTTGGACAAAATCTAACCCTCGAAGAACCTCATGGGGTTGGGCAGGCCGTCCAGCTCCCGCATTTGATGGAGGATTTGAAGGCCAAGGTCGACGTCATCGTGGTCATGGGTTATCCGGCGGCGGTCGCGGCCAAGGCGGCTACTATTCCCACGGTTGTGGCGTTTGGCGTAGGCGATCCGGTTGCGACCGGACTTGTTGTGAATCTTGCGCGACCGGAAGGCAACATAACCGGTATCTCGGATGTGGCGACGACCCTCAGTACCAAGCGACTGGGCTTACTGAAGGAGTTGTTGCCGAAGCTTCATCGTGTCGCGATGCTATGGAATAAAGACGACCTCGGGATGTCGCTGCGCTACGCCGCGTCGGCGAAGGCAGCCGAAGCGTTGGGAGTCGCTGTGCAGGCGGTAGGGGTGCGTGAACCGGACGATTTCAATGAGGCATTCGCGGTGATGGATCGTGAGCCACCGGACGCTATTCTCATGGTTTCCGACTCCCTCACCCGCCTCAATCGCAAGCGCGTGTTCGAATATGCCGCCGCACGCCGGCTGCCAGCAATCTACGAATACGACCCGCTCGTTCGCGAGGGCGGTTTGATGTCCTATGGGCCGGATTTGCGAGAATCGTTCGAACGTGCTGCCTCGATGGTTGATCGCATTTTCAAGGGCGCGAAGCCGTCTGATCTGCCGTTCGAGCAACCGACCCGCTACATATTTGTGATCAACCTGAAGACTGCGAAATCCATTGGCCTCGAAATTCCGCCAACGGTACTGGCGCTTGCCGACGAGGTGGTCGAATGATCCGCTGTTGACCCAGAACAGACATCGCCATGTCAAACAAACTGCTTGCAAATCGGCCAAATCGCACAGCCAGTGAACGGCGCTAACACAACATTTTTTCTCTGTTAGCTGCCAACAAACGGTGACGTTGCGAAGCGGCCATTTGGTTATCGGCAATTGCTGCCGCCGGGAGGCCCGAAATTACGCGCGACTCTTGCAACGGCTAACCAGCCTGCAAAACGAGAGGGACGCCATGTTCAGACATTCGGTTGCTTCGACATTTGCCGCTCTCGCAAGCGTGGCATTTTCTGGTTTGCTGCTGATTGCAGCAACGCCATTCCCCACGCGTGCGGCCGAAATTAAGCTGCTCGGCCCGGCTTCCTTTCGGGTCCTGTTCCCCGTACTCCTGCCGCAATTCGAGAAATCGTCGGGCCACAAGGTCACGGCAGCCTACGCGCCGCTCGGCGTCATCACCGAGCGCGTTATCAAGGGCGAGGCCGTCGACGTGGCGATCGTCTCTGGCAAACAAAACGAAGAATTGCAGAAGCAAGGCAAGCTGCTCTCGGGGAGCCGGGTGGAAATCGCCCAGGTCGGCTTCACCGTTTTCGTCAAGAAAGGCGCGGCCAAGCCCGACCTCAGTTCCGCGGATGCGCTCAAGCGCTCGCTGCTGGCGGCAAAGTCGATCGCCGTTGGCGATCCCGCCCGTGGCGGCGGTGCCAGCCTTTACACGATCGGCTTGCTGAAACGCTTGGGGATTTCGGAGGAAGTAAAGGCGAAAAGCCGGCTGGAACCTTCCGGCACTGAGATTGCAGAGGCGGTGGCGAAAGGCGAGACCGACCTTGGCATCGGCGTGGCGAGCGATTTGAGCCTCGTGGCCGGTATCGAATCCGTAGCGCTGCCGGCCGAAGTCCAGAACTATTCTTTGTATGTGGCGGGGATCAACACGGGCAGCAAGCAAGTTCACGCCGCCGAGGCGCTGATCGCGTTCCTGACGTCACCCGCGGTCAAGCAGGCCTTGATGGCCAATGGATTCGAGCCGCGATGACGGGTATTGACCCACAACGCAACAACCCTACGGCACCTCGATGCCGAACAGTGGGCGCGGTCCACAGCATCAAAAGCGAACGCCACCCCATCGCAACCCAATCAACTAGCCCGGCAAAAAGGCAGCCAAATCGCAAAAACCGACTTTTTCGACAGCATCGACCCAAAGCGGACCTCAGCCCGGGCGCCCAATGAACGACGCCTTCCTGACGTGATCTTGGGCTGGTACGATGCCCTGTACCGAGGTTGGGAGGAATGCAATGAAACGGCGCGAGTTCATCGGCCTGATCGCAGGTGCCGCGGCTTGGCCGATCACCGCGCGGGCGCAGCAGAAGGCGTGCCTGTGATCGGGTATCTCCACTTTGGGAAGCCTGGCTCACCGTGGCAAGACGAATTCCTTCAAGGACTGAAAGACACCGGCTATGTCGCGGACCAAAACGTTGCAATCGAATATCGTTGGGTCGAAGGGCACTATGATCGGTCACAGGCCATGGCAGCCGATTTGGTCGGCCGAAACGTTGATGTAATCGCAGCCTTTGGTCCCCCGCTGAGAGACAGCGGAAGATTTACGCTCGCTCCTCGCCCGCGCCGACGAGGTGATTGAATGAGACGACGGGAGTTCATCGGAGGCTTAGTCGGCAGTTCAGTTCTGTTGCCCCATGGGTCCAGAGCGCAGCTTTCGTCAAGATCGAGGCGGATCGCGATTGTGGCGCCTTCTCGCTCGATAGAGGAGCTTAGGACGAACCTAGCTAATCGGGCATTCCTCGATGAGCTTGCGCGTTTGGGCTTTGCCGAAGGGCAAAATCTGGTGGTCAATCGGTATTCGGGAGGCGGCGATATGGACAGCTATCCTGAGTTGGCCCGAACGGTTGTGAGCAACAATCCGGAGGCAATCCTGACCTCCGCCGGTCCCATGACCCTCGCCCTCAAGGCAGCGACACAGAGCATTCCGATAGTCACGATCATAGGGGACCCCGTCGTCTGGGGGCTTGCGGCAAGTCTCGCGCGACCGGGCGCAAATGTGACCGGGGTTACCGTTGATGCCGGGATCGAACTTCATGGGAAGCGTCTGGGCCTTTTACGAGAGATAAGGCCTAAGGCTTCGCGAGTAGCCTATCTTTCATCTTCGTCGGCATGGAAGCAGCCTCAAGCCGCCATGGTCCGAGAGGCGGCACAGGCATCCAGGCTTTCCGTAGCGCACGTCGACCTCGGGAGTAATTTGAACGAGGCGGCCTATGAGAGAGCGTTCGCATCGACCGATTGGACCAAGGCAGAAATACTGCTGGTTTCGGATGAACCGGAGCACCTATCCCGCGTTAGAACTTTGGTTGATTTAGCCACAAGCGTTCGTATCCCAACCTGCTATCCTTTTCGCGATCTCGTCGTGGCCGGAGGGCTCATGGCGTACTATCGGGATTTGATTGATGCGTTTCGGCAGCTAGCCGCTCAGATGGCGCAGATATTATCCGGTCAGGTCCCCGCGGAGATGCCCTTCCGGCAACCGACCAATTTCCGCCTCTCGATCAATACGAAAGCGGCGCAGAAAATTGGAGTGGCTCTGCCGCAGACATTGCTCGTCAGCGCCGACGAGGTGATCGAATAGGCTGAGGTTAGAACGGACGTGCCGCGCGAGCCCGAATACCTCCGATTTTGGACCAACGCAGATATTCGACCCGATCATCGGTTGGCTGGGACATTTTGTCGCTCGCCGGACGGTATGATATTGTTGTTTGATTGTGAGTAAGGCCCTCCAATAAGGTCTCGATGATAGCTCACATCCGCAGACGGACATTCCTCGGCGCGATTGGTGGCGCGGCGATCACGTGGCCGGTTGCGGTGCGATCGCGGGTAGCGGCAACGGAGCGCACGTCTGTCGGCTGGCTGTCAGGATCGCAAAGCAAGATGGCGAAATTCTTTGCGGACGATTTCCTGGGTGGCATGCGAGAGTACGGCTACGTCGATGGCCGGGACTTTGACTTCGTGCCTCGCTACGCCGAGGGATTTTCCGACCGGCTGCCGGCGCTCGCGCAGGAGCTGATCAAGCTCAAGCCCGCCATCATCGTGGCCGCGGCCGTCAATGCCGCGGTTCCGCTGCGCGCTGCGACCTCGGTGATCCCGATCGTCTGCCCGGCGCTGGCTGACGCCATCCATCTCGGCTTGATCGCGAGCGAAGCGCGGCCGGGCGGCAACGTCACGGGGATCGAGCCCTATGTCGCTGGATTGCCCGCCAAGCAGATGGAGGTCGCCCGCGAGATCGCGCCCGGCGCGAAGCGCATCGGTCTCCTTACCAATCTTCACGATCCGAAGGCTCCGCCGCAGCGGGAGGAATTGGCCGCCGCGGCCAAAGCGCTGGAATTGTCGGTCGCGGAGGCTGACGTTAACGATCCCACGGAGATCGAACGCGCCATGGAGGCGTTCGCAAGCTCGCAGGTTGACGTCGTCATCGTCCTGCAGACCGGGCTGTTGTTGAGCGTGGGACGACAGATTGCCGAATTCGCTGCGGCGAAGCGGCTGCCGACGGTCTACGGCTATCGCGAGCACGTATTGGACGGCGGGCTGATAAGCTATGGCGTCGATTTGCGCTGGTGTTATCATCGCGCCGCCTATTTCGTGGACAAGATTTTGCACGGCACGCCGCCCGGCGAATTGCCAGTGGAATTCCCGACCAAGATGATGCTGTCAATCAATCTCAAAACGGCAAATGCGCTCGGCATCACGCTCCCGCCAGCGCTTGTGGGCGTCGCCGATGAGGTGATCGAGTGAAGGCAATGTTGCCTATCGGCGCATCGCGACATTTCGCTGCGCTGCGGAACTTGGTCAGGTATCGGGGGCATGCGGAAATCGAGTGACCCGCACTATTCGCGGCTCACCTACGAGTACGCAGCCTGAGCAATGTGGTCGGACCGAAGAAGAACTCGATCCAACGACCGCCTGAAAGCGGGTTTTTGAGCCCTCCGTCGCTCGGGTGGCGTGCTATAGTCGGATACTGAGCAGCCGTCGGAGGATCAATGAAGCGCCGCGAGTTTATCGCCGTATTCGGAGTTGCTGCCGTTTGTCCGATTGTCGCGCAAGCCCAGCAAGGTAGAAGGGTTCCGCAGGTTGGATACATCGACGCTGAATCTCGTAGTGCGGGAATCGAAGGATTGCTCAGCGGCCTTCGCGAACTCGGATATGTCGATGGCCAGAACATCAGGCTGGTCAGGCAACAGTTTGCCGCTCCGACTGTAAAGCAAATGAGAGAGGCCATTTTGGCCGTGCTCCCCAAGGTCGACATTCTTGTTGTCGGGGGAACTGTGGGCGGCGTCGCGGCCAAATCTGCGACTTCGGACATTCCGGTGGTATTTATTTCCGTTGGCGCTCCCGTCGATATCGGCCTCGTTAAGAGCTTGGCCAAGCCCGGCGGCAACATGACAGGGGTCACCTTTGAAGCCGCTGAGGAAACCTACGCCAAACGGCTTCAACTTTTGACCGAGATTATGCCAGGTCTTTCCCGCGTGGCTGTATTGGGAGCGGTTGGCGACCCCAATTTTCCATTTGCGATGATATCGTTGAGGCAGTCAGCTCCGGGCCTAAGAGTTTCGATAACTTCGTTAGAACTGAACTCTGCTGAGGATCTAAGGCGCGCATTTGACGAGATGAAGCAGACACAAATGCAAGCGGTGCTTGTCGTTTCTGGGGCTCTTACATATGGCAGCATCAAAGAGACAGCTGATCTCGCATTGGCCAATCGGTTACCCTCCTGTCACGGATTTAAGGAGGCCGTTGCTGCTGGCGGACTGATAAGTCTCGGACCTGACTTGGTATCTTTAGGCCGTCAAAGCGCTCGGCTGGTGGACAAAATCATAAGGGGTGAGCGTCCTGGGGATATTCCAGTTGAGCAGCCCACTCAATATGTGATGAGCATTAATCTTAGAACTGCCAAGGCGCTCAATCTCGTCGTACCGCCTTCGATGCTTGCGCGCGCTGACGAAGTGATCGAATAAGTCTAAGTCTGCCGATTGCCGCTTTTGGTCCATCGCGTCATGTCGCTGCGGTGCGCAATTTGATCGCTTCCGGGGCATGGCGGACATTAACGGCGTGCGGTTTAAGATCAAAGCAGCCATCGCAATTTCAGGACGACAGGGGAGCTTTTGATCCCGAACGGACGCCTGGGGCTTCCAACAAATTGCTCAATTGTTCACAGCAACCGTTCAGATACGGTTATAATGACGCATTCTGATCCTTCGGGAGCAGGCATGCGAAGGCGGGAATTCATTGCAGCCATTGCAGGTGTCGCCGCTTCTCGACCGTTCGCAGCGAGCGCAGAACGGCCACATAGGAGCGTGTCCCTCTTAGGCATGATTTTGTTTGGAAATCTTTCCTCTCCAATCTCGTTACGCGGCAGGGAAGCTTTCCGGCGCGGACTTCGAGAGAATGGCTACGTAGTGGATCAGAATATCGCGATTGAAGAACGATTTTCTGCTGATCCAGAGGAATTACGTACTGCCGTAGAGCAACTTGTGCGACTTAACGTTGACGTGGTCTTGGCAGGCGGCACCCAAGCCGCTCTCGCAGCAAGGCACGCTACTGATACGATACCAATTGTCAGCGGAGCCATGGCTGATCCAGTGGGCGACGGACTGGTTGCTAGTCTCGCCCGGCCTGGGGGAAATGTCACTGGCAACACTTTCCTTGGACCAGAATTGGAGCCCAAACGACTTCAAATATTGAAAGAGACAGTTCCTGCTGCTACCCGCTTTGCGGCCCTCCGGCAACCCAAGGTGTACTGCGAGCGCACCATGCAAAGCATGGTCTCGGAGCTGGAGGAGAAAGCTCGGGTCCTGGGTATCGGTTTCCGGGTTTTCAGTGCTAGCCGTCCGGAAGAGTTCGAGGATGCGTTCAAGGCTATGACCGAGTGGCAAGCGGAAGCACTCCTGACCTTTCCCAGCCCGATGTTCTATGTGAGCTATAAGCGCCTTGTCGATCTCGCGGCCAATCACCGCCTGCCGACCATGTACGTTTTCAGAGAGGCTGTGGATGCTGGCGGGCTCATGTGCTACGGGGCAGACATTCCCGATCTTTCTCGGCGTTCGGCTGAGTACGTGGCCAAGATTTTACAAGGCGCGAAACCGCGTGATCTTCCTGTCGAACAGCCAACCAAGTTTGAATTCGTTATCAACTTGAAGACGGCTAAAGCACTCGGCCTGACCATGCCGCCTACATTGCTCGGTATCGCGGACGAGGTGGTCGAATGAGGCTCAGCACTTCCGCTGTTGTGAAGGGTTTTGGCCGCCGGACTCGCGGAGCCCTCCCTTATGCGGCCGGCATCCGAAACCCTTCACAATCTGAGACATCGCGCGTCTGAGGCTGGTTGGTATCATTGGCTCCTCGCTGAGCCATTCGCAAAGTGCTAGAACATAGACGTCATCCGGTCCCGGCAAGTAGTTTGCGTCCGGCTAGGCTTTGGCTATTGCACGCGGCAAAGACCCCATGGGGGGACAGCATGAGGCGGCGGGATTTCATCACCATTCTCGGCGGCGCGGCGGCGACACAAGTGATTTGGCCGGGCTTGGTGCGCGCCGGAACATCGCCCAAGCGTCCGATCATCGGCATTCCGGCCTTCTTTGGCCCGTCAAAAATAGGTCAATCATTCGGCAATTCTTTTCGGCAGGGTCTACAGGACCTGGGCTACGTCTTGGACCGCGATCTCGACATACAGGCTCGGAACGCTGGCGGTGATTGGGATCGATTGCCAGCAACTGTAGAAGAAATCGTTCGACTAAAGCCTGATGTCATCTATGCCTTTGCGACCTTGGACGCGGTTGCTGCGAGGAAGGTGACCTCGACGATCCCGATTGTCTGCGCGGCTCTCGCCGACGCCGTTCACCTTGGCCTGATAGCGAGCGAGGCGCGACCGGGAGGCAACGTCACGGGAATAGAACCCTATGTTGCGGGATTGCCTGCGAAACAAATCGAAGTCGCACGAGAAATAGTGCCGGGTGCGAGTACTGTCGGGCTGCTTACAAACTTGAAAGACCCAAAAGGAGCACCCCAAGCCCCTGAGCTTGAGGCTGCAGGTCAAGCCGTCGGTCTAAAGATCGTGGCGGCCGATGCGAATCGGCCAGAAGATATCGAAGATGCATTGCGCGAACTGGCAAAAAAGCGCGTCGATGTGGTGATCGTGCTGCAGACCGGCCTGCTCGTGCTCAATAGCCCACAAATTGCCGCAGCGGCCTTGGAGCTGCGGCTGCCAACGGTTTATGGATATCGTGAGCATGTGATCGCAGGCGGACTGATCAGCTATGGGGTTGATTTGCGCTGGTGCTATCATCGTTCCGCGTATTTTGTGGACAAAATACTGCATGGTGCCGCCCCCGGCCACTTGCCAATCGAGTTCCCGACCCAATTCCCGTTGGCGATCAATCTAAAAACAGCGAAAGAGCTGGGTCTCACCGTGCCCCCTGCGCTGCTAGCCCGCGCCGACGAGGTGATCGAATGAGGCGGCGGGACTTCATGAGCCTTGTCGGCGCGACAGCTGCTTGTACGTTTCCAGCGATTGCCCAATCAAACGCCATTCCGAGGCTTGCAATGATCGGATCATTCGGTCAGGGCGCAATCGATGCACTCAAGGAGGGTTTGCGCCAGTTCGGCTTCTTCGATGGCAAAACAATCATTATCGTCGGCAGCCCGGCCAGTGCGGCTTCGCCGCAGGCAGTGTCGAAAATGGTTTCCAATCTCATCTCGCAAAGGATCGATGTGATCTTTGCATCCGGCGCACTCGCCGGAAAAATAGCTAAGGATGCAACTAGCACAATCCCAATCGTCTGTCTCACCGGTGATCTGGTAGGAGCGGGAATAGTCCAAAGCCTCGCAAGTCCCGGCGGCAACGTCACCGGCATTAGCTTTTTGACGACGGAGGCGAGTGCAAAACGGCTTGAGCTGCTTAAGCAGCTCGTCCCTGCGCTTAAGCGGGTTGCGGCGTTCTACAATATCGCGGACCCTACAGCTCCCCTCTCGCTGAAGCCAATGGAAGCAGCGGCAACAAAGCTGCAGCTCACCATTGAGGCATTAAGAGTTCGCGGTGACAGCGACTTCAGTAATGCCTTCGCTTCGGCTATTGCGGCCAGGGCGCAAGCCATCGCACTCACAAGCAATCCTCTGTTTGATATTGCCGGAAGTCAAATCGCCGAACTTGCGTTGCAAAACAAGCTCGCGACAATAAGCTTTGCGGATTCATTCCCGAAAGTCGGGGGGCTTATATCGTACGGACCAAATATCCGGGCCTCCTATCACCACGCAGCTTATTTCGTTTCCCGTATCCTGCATGGCGCTCGCCCGGCAGACCTTCCTGTAGAACAGCCTACTAAGTTTAGCCTCGGCATCAACCTGACCACTGCAAGGGCACTCGACATAAAGGTACCGGACGCTTTTTTGGCAGCCGCCGACGAGGTGATCGAATGAGACGGCCTCTTCCGGTAACGGCACATCGCGACATTTGGCTGCGCTGCGGAACTTGGTCACTATCGGGGGCACAGGGAGACCGGGTAAGCCGCCGCACTTTATGAGTGCGCGTCCTAGCAAGGTGAAAAGGTAAAACCACCTCACTGCCCAAAAACGTCTGGTGTCACTTGCGACGCCTAAGGGCATAACGGCCATGGCCTCGCTTGACGCGGTGGCGATTGGCCATTTGCGAAAGTCGGAGACGTCCAAAACATATTTCATTTGACCGGCCCCCCACGTCTTCCAACTGTCGAGTTTAGACGGCAAACTGTAGCATTCTGATCTTTGGTGGCGGTCATGCGACGTCGGGACCTTATTACACTTTTTGGCGGTGCGGCGACATGGCCGTTCGCGGCGCGCGGGCAGCAGAAAAACCGCGTTTATCGGATCGTCATTCTTTTGGGCGGCAGCACCGCGAACGCTACCGAGGTCGATCTATTCGAGAAAGTCTTTAAGGGATTGGGTTGGTTGCCGGGTCAAGACCTTGAGATCGAGTATCGTTGGGGCGCCGGAGATACCGAACTTAACAAAGCCTTTGCGAAAGAGATAATCGCGATGAAGCCAGACGCCATCCTTGCCGGGACTAATACGGCAATGGCTGCTCTGCATCGGGAAGTTTCGGCAATTCCGACCGTATTTGTTATGGTCAGCGACCCGGTTGGAATGCATTACGTTGATAGTTTTGCACACCCCGGAGGAAATGTTACCGGGTTCACGCCATTTGCCCCCTCGCTGGGAAGCAAGTGGGTGTCGCTGTTAAAAGAGATCGCTCCAAACGTTGAAAATGTTGGCCTAATCTACAACCCTGAGCCGGGCAACAACTCGGCTTCCTTCGCGGGACCTATTGAAGCCGCAGCACCATCGCTGGGCGTAAAATCAATCCTAAGACCTGTTGGAGACAGCGCCGGTATCGGCCGCCTAATTTTGACGCTGAGTGAAAAGCCGGATAGCGGCTTGATATTTCTCCCAGACGCTTTCACATCCGTACATCGCGAAGCGATAGCTGCCGCAGTAGCGCAACATCGACTGCCAGCGATTTATCCACTTCGCTTCTTTTGCGACGCAGGTGGCCTGATATCTTATGGGATCGATGTATTCCAGTTGTACGAGCAAGCAGTCTCTTATGTTAGCCGTATATTGCGTGGTGCCAATCCGGCCGATCTCCCGGTGCAAGCTCCCACCAAGTTTGAACTCGTAATCAATTTGAAGACAGCGAAGACCCTGGGTCTTGCCGTTCCGCCCACACTACTCGCGAGTGCCGACGGGGTGATTGAATGAAGCGGCGGGAATTCATCACGCTTATGGCCGGCACTACATGGCCGCTCGTCGCTCACGCGCAACAGTCAGAGCGGATGCAGCGGATCGGCGTGATGATGGGCTCCGGCGAGAACCCTATCGCGCAATCCATGCTTGATGCGTTCAAACAGGAACTTGCAGCCCTTGGATGGATCGAGGACCGCAACCTTCGCATCGACTATCGTTGGGCTGCCGCCGACGTAAATCGGGCGGGAGAGTTTGCGAAACAATTGGTAGCTCTGCAGCCAAAAGTGATCCTGTCCAGCACCACGCCGGTGACCGCCGCGTTGCATCGCGAAACCAAAACCATCCCCCTTGTCTTTGTAATCGTCTCCGACCCGATCGGTAGCGGCTTCGTCGAAAGCCTGCCGCGTCCGGGTGGCAACGTCACCGGCTTTGTCAATCTTGAAGCCTCGCTGGTCGAGAAGTGGTTGGAACTGCTCAAGGAGATTGCGCCGAGCGTGACGCGGGTTGGTGTGATGTTCAATCCGAAAACGGCTTCGTATGTCGAATATTACCTGCGCCCCTGGAGGCCGTGGCGTCAAAATTTGACGTGAAGGTTTTTGCAGCGCCCGTTCACAATGACTCTGATATCGGAACCGCTATCACCGAGCTCGGACGCGAGCCGGGCGGGGGCCTCATTGTCATGACCGACATTTTCAACTTCGTTCATCGCAACTCAATCATCGCGCTGACGATACAGAACAAGCTACCGGCAATAATTGAAAATCTGTCGGAAGGCTGTCTGATCTCTTACACCGTCGATTACTTCGATTTATTCCGGCGCGCGGCCAGTTACGTCGATCGCATCCTGCGTGGCGCAAAACCAGCCGAACTTCCCGTTCAGTTACCGACCAAGTTCGAGCTTGGCGTGAACCTCAAGACCGCCAGGGCGCTCGGCCTTACGGTGCCGACAACGTTGCTCGCCCGCGCCGACAAGGTGATCGAATGAGTGGGCGATGTCGCTTATTGGCAGATTTTGTTCCGAAGGTCGAGTTTGAGCGACTAGAATATCGCACTCTGATCCTTCGGGGATGGTCATGCGAAGACGAGATTTCATCACGCTCCTCGGCGGTGGTGCGGCTTCGTGGCCGCTCACGGCTCGCGCACAACAGCAAAGGATCTGGCGCGTCGGATATTTGATTTCCGGGCCGCCAGATGCCCTCGACAGTTTTCGACGGCGGATGACCGAGTTGGGATATGTTGAAGGCAAGAATCTCATCGTCGAGGCGAGAGCAGCCGCAGGCCACTACGACCGTCTACCCGGTTTTGCAAAGGAAATTGCAGATCTTCACCCGGATGCCATCGTCGCCGAAGCTACTCCGGCCATCGCGGCGGCACAGCGGGCGACCGGGACGATTCCTATTGTTATGGCGCCTGCAACCGATCCAATTGGGTCAGGCTTCATCGAGAGCTTTGCTCGCCCCGGCGGTAATATAACCGGCGTCGCAAACATGTTTGGCGACCTGACTGCGAAGTCATTGGAGATTCTTCATCGCGTTCTTCCAGACGCGAAAATGATCGCCGTTTTGATGTCGGCTAATCCGACACATGCGCAACTGTACGAAGTTGCGCGCAATGGGGCACAGACAATCGGGATGCACACGGCTCCCTTTGTGGCGGCCACGCCCGGCGATCTGGACCGGGCATTTCTGGAAATCAAACAAGCAAAATGCGATGCGCTCTACGTGCTGGCAGACCCGTACCGTCCGAAAATCTCCGAGTTGGCTGCGGTCAACCAGATCCCTGCGATCTACCAATATAGCGTTTTCGTCGAGACTGCAGGAGGACTGATGAGCTATGGTCCGAACATCCAAGCGGTGATCGCCCATGCAGCCGATCTTCTCGACAAGATATTCAAGGGAGCCGTTGCGGCGGCGCTGCCGGTTGAGCAACCAACCGAATTCGAACTGGTCCTCAATCTCAAAACCGCAAAGGCGCTTGGTCTGACGATACCGGAATCCGTTGTTCTGCTGGCCGACAGGGTGGTTGAGTAGAGGGGCCGTCCGCTGGCGTGAAGGTTTGCGGGATGCCGGTCCATGGTGATGCGATCGCCAATAGCGCCCGACGTTTCAGAATAGCGCGGTCCCGAAATGATGGCCGGAAGCGTAGGTGGGAGATCGAGATGGATGATCGAACCGTGCGGGCGGCGCTGGAGCCTCATTGGGATGCTT
>Ga0208480_1000249_pt1 | contig 20770 bp, 17 predicted proteins | sample NGESurshal092012_4_FD_184485 | JGI IMG/M metagenome (GOLD analysis project Ga0208480, IMG submission 184485) | Arctic peat soil microbial communities from Barrow, Alaska - NGEE Surface sample F53-1 shallow-092012 (SPAdes) | ecosystem: Environmental > Terrestrial > Soil > Wetlands > Peat ... | reverse complement strand
CCCGGTCAAGATTGTCGTGCCGTTTCCGCCCGGCGGCTCGACCGATATCGCCGCGCGCATTGTTGCGGAAAAGCTGACAGAGCGGCTGCACCGTCAGTTTTTCGTCGAGAATATCGCGGGCGCCGGCGGCAATATCGGCATGGCGGCGGTCGCGCGCGCCACCAGCGACGGCTACACCGTGCTGTTCGCCTCGTCGAGCATCGTGGTGAACCCCAACCTCTACAAGTCGCTGCCGTTCGACGTGAACAAGGACTTCATTCCCGTCACCAAAGTGGGCGCGTCGCCGAACTCCTGGGACGTCAACGTGACATTCCCGGCGAAGACAATGAAGCAGTTGATCGACGCGATAAAAGCCAATCCGGGCAAATACAGCGTGGCGTCCGCCGGCAACGGCACGACGCCATCGCTTGCCATCGACATGCTCAAGCAGCGGTTCGATCTTGATTTCGTCACTGTGCCCTTCACCGGCGGCGGGCCGATGGCGCAATCCGTGCTTGGCGGTTTCACGCCGATCACCTGCGCGGCGACAACCACCGTGATCGGGCTGATCAAGTCCGGCAAGGTCCGTGCGCTCGCGCTCAGCGGCAGCCAGCATTTGGAGACGCTGCCGGGCGTGCCGACGCTCGCCGAGGTCGGCATCGCGAATCAGGAATCCGAAACAATGGTTGGCGCATTCGTTCCGGCCGGTACGCCGCAGCCTGTCGTCGCGCGGCTGCAAAAACAGATTGCCGAAATCGTCCGTCTGCCCGACGTCAAGCAGCGGCTGCTCGACATCGCCACCATTCCGGACGGCGATTCATCCGCCGATTTCGCCGTCTATATCAAGAGCGAGATCGCCAAATGGAAGCGCGTGATCGAGGCCGGCAAGATTCCGAAAATCTAAGGACGTGCGCAAACCTGTGCGCAGTTGTTAGTCGGCCTTGATGTCCGCGAACTTGATGACTTTCGCCCACTTCGTGATGTCTTCGGCGATGTATTTGCCGAATTTGGCCGACGTCATCGGCAACGGCAGACTGCCCAGATCGAGAAGCTTCGCCTTGAAGGCTGGATCGTCGAGACTCGCGGCCACGGTCTTGCTGATAAGCGCGACGGCATCGGCCGATATACCCTTCGGGGCGGCGAGCGCGTGCCAGCCGCTGGCATCGTAGCCCGGCAGGGTCTCTGCGACGGTGGGCAGATCGGGCAATATCTGCAGACGCGTCGGGGTGCCGACCGCCAGCGGCCGTAATTGTCCCGACCGCACATAGGCGATCGATGCCGGGATTGGCGAGAACATCATCTGCACTTGGCCTGCAATCAGATCGGCGTACGGATTGCCAGTGTAGGCGACATGCACGAGCTTGACGCCAGCCATCATCTGGAACAATTCGCCGGCGACGTGAGGTCCGGACCCGACGCCGTTTGAGGCCATGTTGATCTTGCCGGGATTGGCCCTGGCGTAAGTGATGAACTCCCCGACGGTTTTGACCGGAAGCGCGTTCGTCACCTCCATGACGTAAGGCACGAGATCGATGCTCGCGATCGGCGTGATGTCCGTGCGCAGATTGAAATTCAGTTTGGTGTAGAGCGTGGCGTTGACCGTATTGGCCGATGTCAAAAGCAGCAGTGTGTAGCCGTCGGGCGCCGCGCGAACGACATACTCGGCGGCCAGATTGGTGGCGGCACCTGGATGATTCTCGACGACGAATTGGTGACCAAGCTTTTGCGACAGATACTGCGCCATCAGGCGGGCGATGATGTCCGATGCACTGCCGGCGGAAAAGCCGACAATGACGCGCACCGGCCGCGACGGATAGGTTTCGGCGCGGGTTTTGCGGGACAGAGCCGTCAGCGCGGCGGCGCCCGCGGCGAGATTGAGAAAGGTCCGGCGTTGCAGCTGCATCGTTTCTCCCCGATCGAATGCGCGGCGAGTCTCAGGTCACGCTATTCCGCTTTGATGCCGGCAAATTTTATCACCTTGGCCCACTTGTTGGCGGCATCGGCGATGAGCTTGCCGAAGTCCGCGGGCGTCATTGCCGCCCATTCGACACCCAGGCCGTTCAGCCGCTTTTTCATGGCGGGATCGGCCACAATGGCGTTGATCTCTTTGTTGAGTTTGTCGACGATCTCGGCCGGTATGCCTTTAGGCGCACCAAGCCCGAGCCAGCCGCTGCCCTCGTAGCCGGGAACGGTATCGCCGACGGGCGGCACATCTGGCAGCGCGTCCATCCGCGTCGCGCTGGTCACCGCGAGTGCGCGCAGCTTGCCGGATTTGATATAGCCGAGCACCGGCGGCGCCGCGACAAAAGCGAGCTGCACCTGGCCGCCGAGCAGATCGGCCATGTAGGGCGTCCGATAGGGTACGTGGACGATATCGACGCCCGTCATCATCCTGAACAGTTCGAAGGCAAGGTGCGGCGCCGTTCCGGCCCCAGGCGAGGCAAGGTTGAGCTTGCCCGGGTTGGCTTTGGCGTAAGCGGTCAATTCCGGAAGCGTCTTGGCCGGGACCATCGGGTTCACCACGACGACAAACGGCGTGTAGCCCATGAACGCGATCGGCGTCATGTCGCGGACGAAATTGAATCCGAGGTGCGGGTAGAGCGCACCGCTCGCGGCATTTCCCGAAATCATGACGAGCAGCGTGTAGCCGTCGGGCGCCGCGCGGATCACATACTCGGCGCCGACATTGCCGCCCGCGCCGGGCTTGTTTTCGACGATGAATTGCTGGCCGAGCTGTGCCGACAAGGGTGCGGCGACCAGCCGTGCCACGACGTCGGGCGCGAGGCCGGCTGAAATGTCGACGATCATGTGTACCGGCCGCACCGGGTAGTCGAGCGCAAACGCCATGCGCGGCACAGCCGCCGCGGCGACGAGGCCGCCGGCAGAGCGGAGGAGAACTCTACGGCCGATTTGCAATGCCATGCTGCTGCCCGCCAGAAAGCGACCTTCGCCAAGCGTGGATAGTCGTTGATTGGCCCAGGCCGTGGACCTATTGTGATGGCCAATTGATCGGCATTATCTGTAGCATAGTTTTGGCGCGGATTGAGTTGAAATACCCTCACTCGGCGGCCATCGGAGGAAATAGGATGATAAACGGCAAGGTTAGCGGCGTGCGCAGCATCGAGCTTGGCGTGCGCGATCTGCAGCAATCGGCGGACTTTTACACCAAAGTCTGGGCGCTCGAAGAAGTCGGGTCCGACGCCGACAGCATTCATTTGCGCGCCACCGGTGGCGAGCATCACGTGCTCACGATCCGCGAACGGCCGAAGTCGAGCCTGCTGGCAGTGAACTTCGCCGCGCAGGATCGCGCCTCGGTCGATCAGCTTTGTGCCAAGGCCAAGAGCTACGGCATCAAGGTCCTGAGCGAGCCGGCGCCGCTGCCGGGCGCTGCGGGCGGCGGCTACGGCTTCCGCTTCGAAAGCCCGGAAGGCTTCACGATGACCATCTCATCGGAGAACGCGCAGCACCCCAACACCATGCTGGACCGCTCGCGGCCGAGCAAGATCAGCCACGTCGTGCTCAACAGCGGCAGCACCGCCGAACAGATGAAGTTCTTCATCGACGTGCTCGGCTTCAAACACTCCGACAGCACGCACATGATGGACTTCCTGCGCTGCTCGTCCGACCATCACAGCATCGCGATGTTCCGCGCCAACGGGCCTTCGCTCAACCATGTGGCCTACGAAGTGCCCAACATGGACGGCCTGATGCGCGGCGCCGGACGGCTCAAGAAAAATGGCTTCGACACCGAATGGGGCGTCGGTCGCCACGGCCCCGGCAACAACGTATTCTCGTATTTTATCGAACCGGACGGCTTCGTTGCCGAATACACCACCGAGCTCGATCAGATCGATGAAGCGACGTTCGTACCGCAGGATGCGCCCTATTGGGACAAGGTCATGCAGCAGCAGGGCGACCGCTGGGGCACGGCCGGGGTGCCCTCGAACCTCATGCGGTTCGCCATGTCGGGCGGGCTCTATCTTGGCGAACAGCCGCCGGAAGGCGTTCGCTGCGAAGACATTATCGGCCGCAAGCTCGGCCGCTAACCGCAGACAGCCGCCGGACGAGCGTCACTGCATCAGAAACACGCCCTTGCCTTCGGTCTGGCGGTCGAACACTCGGTAGGCCTCGTCGGCTTGATCGAGTTTCCAGCGATGCGTGAACAGATGGTCGACCGCGATCTTGCGGTCGGCGACGAAGCGCGCGCAATCGGCCTGGATCGATGTTGAAAACGTCCATGAGCCGACGATGGTGAGCTGTTTGCGCAGCATGTGCGGGCTCACATCGATCGTCACGTCGCCACCTTCGCCGACGAAGCACGCGGTGCCCCACGGCCGCGCGGCGCGCACCGCGATCAGACGCCCTTCGGCGTTGCCCGAACTGTCGAGCGTATGGTCGGCGCCGGCGCCGTGGGTCAGTGCCCTGATGGCGGCGACGGCATCGTCGGTCTGCGGATTGATCAGCGCATCGGCGCCGAATTCCTTGGCGCGTGCCAACCGCTCGGCGCTGACATCGAGCGCGATGACGCGCGCCCCCATGGCGGCGGCGAGCTGTGTCGCCGACAGGCCGACCGGCCCCTGGCCGACAATGGCGATGGTGTCGCCGCCCGTGAGCTTGATCCGGCGCAGCGCCTGGTAGGCGGTGCCCGTACCGCACGAAACCGCCGCGCCGGTCGCAAAGCTCAAGTCATCAGGCAATGCCACGATCGTATGCGCCGGCACTTTCATATATGGCGCGTGCGCACCATGGCCGGTGACGCCGTAGACGGTGCTGCCCTCCGCGCACATCTGCGACCAGCCGGTCCGGCAATGCACGCAGCTGCCGCAGCCGGAATAATGATGCACCATGACGCGCGCGCCGACTTTGGCGGTGCGTTGATCGACCGCGCTGCCAATAGCCGCCACTACGCCGCAGGGCTCGTGCCCGGCGATCACCGGGCCGCTGACTTTGCCGAGGCCAAGGGAAGCGGTTTCTCCCGACGCGCGATAGAACCGCAGATCGCTGCCGCACATGCCGGACGCCTTGATCTCGACGACAACGTCATGCGGCCCCGGCGTGGGATCGGGGAATTGCATCAGTTGCAGTTTGCGATTGCCAAGGAACGCGACGCCGCGCATGGCCGTTAGCCCGCCTTGATGCCGGCGAACTTCACGACCTTCGCCCATTTCTCGGCTTCGGCTAGTGTGAATTTGCCGAATTCAGCCGGCGTGGCGATGTATGGCTGTGAACCCAGCGCGGCGAACTTTTGCTTCATCTTCGGATCGGCGAGGCCGGCATCGATCGTTTTGTTGAGCTTGTCGATGATCGCGGCAGGCGTATCTTTTGGTGCGCCCATGCCGTACCAAGCGCTCACATCGTAGCCGGGCACAAAGTCGGCGACCGGTGGAACATCGGGAAATGCGTCCGAACGCGTCGCCGTGGTCACCGCCAGCGGGCGAAGCTTGCCAGATTTGATGTAGCTGACCCCGGCGCTGATCGGCGAAAAATACACCTGCACCTGACCGGCCAACAGATCGGCGATCGCCGGCGGCGACGCCCGATAGGCGACATGGGTCATTTTGACCCCGGCCATGTAATTGAAGAGTTCGCCGGCCATGTGCGGCGAGGTGCCGACCCCAGGCGAGGCCATGTTGATCTTGCCCGGATTAGCCTTGGCGTAGGCGATGAATTCCGGCAGCGTCTTGGCAGGAAAAGAGGGATTGACGACCACCACGTTGGGGTCGCGGCTGATACCCGCGACCGGAGCAATATCCTTCGTAAAATCGAAATTCAGCTTGGTGTAGAGCGAAGCATTGACCGCGTTGGAGAGCGATGTCAGCAGCAGCATGTCGCCGTCGGGCGGCGCCTTGACCACGGCCTCGGTGGCGAGATTGCCGCTGGCGCCAGCCCGGTTCTCGACCACGAATGGCTGGCCGAGCTGCTCGGACAAGAGTTGCCCGACAAGGCGCGCCAGAATGTCCGGCGCTCCGCCGGCGCCAAAGCCGACGATGATGCGGACCGGATGCGACGGATAACTCTGCGCCCAGGCGAGACGCGAGACGGCGGGCAGCGCGACAGCGCTGGCTGCGAGTTGCAGAACCTGTCTCCGACGAAGGATCATGACGCTGCCTCAGGTGCTTGAGCTTGATTGAACGGAAACTGACGGGATTGTCGGCCACTGATGCGCCGCTCGTCAAACTAAAGTATCATGTTTATCCGCTGTGCGAGGCCGGCGACAGAGGATCGAATGTCGCGGCAGGGCGCGTCTTTGGGCGGCATGTGTTTTGGGCGGCATGGATTTTCGGTCCATATCTAGTTCGGTCCATGTCCAGGGTGTCGGGAGGATCGGGATGAGTAAGAAGAAAATCGCCTTCGTCGGAGCCGGCGCCGTCGGCGGCTATACCGGCGCCCACATGGTGGCTGCGGGCGAAGATGTGACCTTCATCGATCCCTGGCCCGAGCATGTCGAACACATGCGCAAGCACGGCCTGCGCGTGACCCACGCCATGAAGGAGCCGGAATTCACCGTGCCGGTGCGTGCACTGCACGTCACCGACGCGCAGCAGCTCGCCAAGGAGCAGCCGGTCGATATCGCTTTCGTCTGCATGAAGTCCTACGACACCGCCTGGGCGGCAATGCTGATCCGCCAATATCTGGCGCCAGACGCCTTCGTCGTGTCGCTGCAGAATTGCATGAACGAGGAAACTATCGCCGGCGTCGTCGGCTGGGGCAAGACGCTCGGCTGCATTGCTAGTTCGATCACTGTCAATCTGCCGGAGGCCGGCCATATTCATCGCGGCGCCGCCAAGCACGGCGCGGCACATACCGTGTTTCGTGCCGGCGAGGTGCATGGCCGCGTCACCGAGCGCGCCAAGGAGGTCTGCCGTCTGGTCGCCTTCTCCGACAGCGCCAAAGTGACCGGCAATCTGTGGGGCGAACGCTGGTCGAAACTCGTCGCCAATTCGATGCAGAACGGGCTGTCCGCCTGCACCGGTTTGGGCGGCGGCGATCTGCTCAAAAGCGATCCGATCCGCCACTTTTCCACCCGCCTCGGCTCTGAGGCGATCCGTGTCGGCCAGGCGCACGGCTATGCGCTCGAAGATATTCTGCACCTGCCGCCCGAAACCATCGCGCGCGCCGGGGAGGGCGACGAGGCGGCGAAGCGGACCTGCGATGAGCAGCGCTTGAAGGACTCAAAACACACCGCGGCCGAGCAGCGCCCATCGATGGGCCAGGACATGCAGAAAGGCCGGCGCACCGAGATCGAGTTTTTGAACGGATTTGTGGTCCGCGAGGGCGAGAAGGTCGGCATGGCGTGCCGGGCCAACGCCGTGCTGGTCGATATCGTCAAGCGCGTCGAGAAGGGCGAACTCAAGCCCGATCCGCGTCACATTACCGAGCTGCGAATGAATTGAGGCGGCGTTGCCGTTCTGACAAAACTAACAGGAGGATGCCATGACGGATGTGCAAAGGGCAGACGTCCAAGCAGTCGGCGCGCTCGCGTCGCGTTTCGTCGACACCGATGAGGTGCCGTGGATCGAGACCGGCCCGGGCAACAGGATGAAGGTGATCTATCACGACCCGTCTTCCGGCATGCTGACCATTCTGTCGAAGCTTGAACCCGGCGCCGGCATCCCGGCGCACGTGCACGAAGATCTGGAACAGACCTTCGTGCTGGAAGGCTCGCTGGTCGATGCCGAGGGCGAATGCACCGCCGGCAATTTCGTCATTCGCGCCAAGGGCAGCCGCCATGCACCGACGGCGCCGAACGGCTGCACCATGCTGGTGTTCTTTCTCAAGCCGACGGCCGGGCTAAAGAAGGCGCTCCTGCAAAATGTCTGAACGAGCATGAACGATATCGCAACGACTGCTTTCATCGGCCGCTCGATGCCGCGGCGCGAGGATGGGCGCCTGCTCACCGGCCGCGGCCAGTTCATTGCCGATTTCGAACTGCCGCGCATGCTGCACGCGGTATTCGTGCGTAGCCCGCTCGCCCATGCTCGCATCAAGGCGGTCGATCTCACGCGCGCCGCCGCCGCGCCAGGCGTGATCGCCGCGCTGAGCGGCCCGGAACTGGCGCAATTGCTGCCGCCGGTGTCCGACACGCAACTCGCACTGCCGAGCAAATGGACCACGCAGGTTCAGCACAAATTCATCAACCCCCAGCAGCCACTGCTTGCACACGACAAGGTCCGTCACGTCGGCGAGGCCGTGGCGGTGATCGTCGCCGAGACCCGCTATGCGGCCGAGGACGCGGCGCAACTTGTCGAGCTCGACCTCGATCCGCTGCCGGCCGTGCTTGATCTAGACGCGTCGCTAGGTGCGGGTTCGCCGATTGTGCACGATCGTTTCGGCACCAACCTGATTGGTTCCTTCACTGTCGCCAAGGGCGATATTGAGCGTGCCATGGCACGCGCGCCGCACCGCCTCAAGCGCCGCTTTCATCATCACCGTTATGCGGCGATGCCGATGGAATGCCGCGGCGTGGTTGGCCTGCATGATTCGCGCACCGATACATTGACGATCTGGTCGTCGACTCAGGTCGTGCATTGGGTGCGGCGCGAGGCGGCCGCGGTGCTGCAATTGCCCGAGGCGCGCATCCGCTGCGTCGCGCTCGATGTCGGCGGTGGCTTCGGCGTCAAGGGTCACGTCTACCCGGAAGACTTGCTGATCCCGTTCCTGGCGCGCCGGCTCGGACGCCCGGTGCAGTGGATCGAGGATCGCCGCGAGCATCTGATCTGCTCCTGCCATTCGCGCGATCAGATTCACGACGTGGAAGTTGGCTTCGACGATGAGGGCCGCATCCTGGCGCTGCGCGACAGTTTTGCGGTCGACGGCGGCGCCTGGAACCCGATTGGCGCCGGCGTCGTCTACAACACCGCGGCGCATCTGCCCGGCCCATACAAGATCGGCGCGATGGCGATCGAGGCCCGCATCGCCGCCACCAACAAAACGCCAAATGCGCCTTATCGCGGCGCGGGCCGGCCCGAAGCGGCCTTCGCCATGGAACGCATCGTGGATATCGTCGCCGGCGAGCTCGGCCTCGAACCCGCGGAGGTGCGGCTGCGCAACATGATCCGCGACGACGAAATGCCGTACGCCATCGGTATGCCGTATCGCGACGGCGAGCCCATCGTCTATGATGGCGGCGACTATCCGGCGGCTTTGGAGAAAGCTCTAGAGGCGGTCGGCGGGCTGTCGGCGTTTCGCGAACGGCAGCGCGCGGCGCGCGGCGACGGCCGCCTGCTCGGCCTCGGACTCGGCTGCTATGTCGAGGGCACCGGTGTCGGACCGTTCGAAAGCGCGCTCGTTCGCATCGAATCCTCAGGCAAGATCTACGTTACCTCCGGCGCCTGTCCGCAAGGGCAGGGCATGGAGACGATTTTTGCTCAGGTGGTCGCTGATGCCTGGAACGTACATCCCGACGACGTGGTGATTTCACTCGCCGACACCGCCGGCATCGCCATCGGCTTCGGCACCATCGCGAGCCGCACCACGGTGACGCTGTCGGCGGCGATTCACGGCGCCAGCGAGAAGCTGCGCACCAAAGTGTTCGCCATTGCGGCCAATCTCTTGGAATGCGGTCCCGCCGACCTCGAATTGCGCAACGGCCGCGTCGGCATTGTCGGCGTTCCCGGCGTGGACGTCACGCTTGCCAAGGTGGCGCAGGCGGCGCTGCCGGGCTGGGATCATGGCCGCCCTGCCGGGCTCGATGCCGGCCTCGAGGAGACATATTACTTCGAGCCGCCGACCGTCACCTGGTCGTATGCGGTGCATGCCGCCGTGGTGGAAGTCGATGCTGAAACCGGACACGTGCGCATCGAGAATTACGCCATCACCCACGATTGCGGCGTAGTGGTCAATCCGATGCTGGTCGAGGGCCAGGTGGTCGGGGGGGCCGTCCAGGGCATCGGCGGCGCTTTGTTCGAACACATTCACTACGATGCTACGGGCCAGCCGCTGACGACGACATTGGCGGAATATATGCTGCCGACAGCGGGCGAGATGCCGCGCTTGCAGCTTGCGCACCAACATTCGCCGTCGCCGCGCAATCCCTTCGGCGTCAAAGGCGTCGGCGAGGGCGGGCCGATCGCGCCGCCCGCCGCCATCGCCAACGCTGTGGCCGACGCGCTCCGCCCGCTCAAGGTTGAGTTCAACGAAACGCCGATCGCTCCGCACCAGATCGTCGAGGCCGCGCGCGCGCTGAGGCGTTGATCTGTGTCAGAGTTGGGAACGCCATATTGGTTTAGTAAGTTCTCTTCTGTTGAGGTTTGGGCTTGTCCGTGTCATCACGGCGTCATACCCGCTTCTTCATGTTTGCTCGCTGCCGGACGGGCAACGCAGAACGGTAACGCGGCAAGTTCCTCAAATCTGCACGAGTCTTTATGACCGCATCGTCCGATGAATCGAACGGACCGGCTGCGCCAGCGCGCGGCGTTGCCTTGGCGCTGAGCGGCGTTGGCGCACTTGGCGTCGTGTTCGGCGATATCGGCACCAGTCCGCTTTACACGCTCAAGACCGCGTTCGAATTTCTGCACGGCGAGGCGACGCCGGAACGCATCCTCGGCATGTTGTCGCTGGTGTTCTGGACGCTCACTCTTATTACCTCGATCAAATACGTTCTGGTCGCCATGAGCATCGACAACGACGGCGAGGGCGGTATCCTCGCCCTAATGTCGCTGCTCGGCGTCAAGCGCATGCATCGGCCGGCAATCATCGCGGTCGGGCTCTTGGGCGCCGCGCTGATCTATGGCGACGGGGCGATCACGCCGGCGATCTCCGTGCTTTCGGCCCTCGAAGGCCTCAACATCGCGGCGCCGTCGTTTCAGCCCTATGTGGTGCCAGCCTCGGTCGCTATCCTGGCGCTGTTATTCATTGTCCAACCGTTCGGTACCGCGCGTATCGGCGCCGCATTCGGGCCGGTCATGGCGGTGTGGTTCGTGTCGATCGGCGCCCTCGGGCTGTGGGGCATCGCCCAAGACCCGCATGTGATCTACGCGCTCAACCCTTATTACGCCCTGCACCTGCTCGCCGGCGGGGGCTTTCGTGGCTTTCTCGTCCTCGGCGGCATTTTCCTCTGCGTTACCGGCGCCGAGGCTCTCTATGCCGACATGGGACATTTCGGCAAGCGTCCGATCCGCATGGCTTGGTCGTGGATCGTATTTCCGAGCCTCGTCCTGAACTACGCGGGGCAGTGCGCCATCGCACTGCGCGGCGAGCCGATCGCCAACAATATTTTCTACCGGCTTTGCCCCGAACCGCTGCTCATCCCGCTGGTCTGTCTGGCGACCGTCGCCACCATCATCGCCAGCCAATCGATCATCACCGGCGCCTATTCGATGACACGACAGGCCATCCAGCTCGGCTGGCTGCCGCGGCTCAACATCAAGCAGACATCCGAGCAGGGCTACGGTCAAATCTATGTCGGCGTTGTCAACTGGTCCCTGATGCTCGTCACCATTGCGCTGACTGTGTTGTTCAAAAAATCGGACAATCTCGCTGCGGCCTATGGCATCGCCGTATCGGCCACCATGCTGATGACGTCGTGCCTGCTGTTCATCGCCATGCGTGAGATTTGGCGATGGAGTCTGTGGTCCAGTGCGGCTTTGGCTGGTTTGTTCGCGCTCGTCGATGCTGGGTTCTTTGCGGCGAATTCGATGAAGATAGCCGACGGCGGTTACGTGCCGCTGCTGCTTGCAGGCGTCGTCTACGGCATCATGCTGATCTGGCATCGCGGCACCGTGGCGGTAGCGCAGCGTCTGGCGCAAAAGGCGGTTTTGGTGGCCGAGTTTCTCGCCGATCTCAAAGCGCGCGGTGTGCCGCGCGTGCCGGGAACCGCGGTGTTCCTCACTCGCACGACGAGCGGCGTGCCGCCGGTGATGATCTGGCACGTGCGGCATAATCGGGCGCTGCACGAGCGCGTCCTGGTGCTCACCCTTATCACTGAGTCGCGCCCGTGGGTGCGGGCCGCCGAACGCCTGACAGTAGCGCAGGAAGGTGAGAATTTTTGGCGCCTCACCGCGCGTTTCGGCTTCGTCGAGCATCCGGACGTTCCGCGACTCTTGCAGCAATCACGACAGCAAGGCTGTCAGGCGGCGATCGACGACGTCACCTATTATGTCGGTCACGAATACATCGTGCATCGCGAACAAGGTGCTGTGCTGCCGGTCTGGCAAGAAGAGTTGTTTGCCGCGATGGTGCGGAACGCCTCGCATGCGACCGATTATTTCCGCTTGCCGAGCCGGCAGGTGGTCGAGATCGGTCGCCAGATTTCGATTTGAGGTCGGGGGCCGTTGAATTACAGTTCCAGGACAGGTGCCGGCTTGCCCCCATGGACAGGGGCAAGCCGCGGTCGTAGCCTCAGCATTATAAAAAAATCCGCAATGACGGAACTGATGCCAGAGAGGAACTACCATGCCACGCATTGGTCGGCGAAAATTTCTAAAAATCTCGGGTGCTGGAACGCTGGCTGCAAGCAGCGGCGGAATTGCAGCTATTCTGGCGTCCGGCAGGGCGCCGGCCTTTGCGCAAGGGACGACGCTGCACTGGCTGCGCTGGAACGATTTCATTCCTCAGTCGGACACGCTTTTGCGCGACAAGATCGCCCCGCAATGCGCCAAGGATCTGGGCATCACGCTCAATATCGAGATGATCAACGGCAACGATATCCAGGCGCGCACCACCGCTTCGATTCAGTCTGGTGCCGGCCCCGACGTCATCTGCGCCCTGAACAATTGGCCTCAGCTTTACGCCGAGAGCACTGTCGATGTGAGCGATATCACCGAGAAAGTCGGCAAGGATCAGGGCGGTTTTTATGACGAATCGACCGCCGTCGCGAATAACGGCAAGCGATGGCTGGGCGTGCCGTGGTGCATCGTCGGCAACGAGAGCGCTTACCGCAAATCGTGGTTCGAAGCGGTCGGTTACAACAAGTTTCCGGAAACCTGGGACGCGTACCGCGACCTCGGCAAGAAGCTTAAGGCCAAAGGCCAGCCGATCGGGCAGGCATTAGGCCACAGTTTCGGCGATCCGCCGAGCTTCTGGTATCCGCTGCTCTGGGCGTATGGAGGCATGGAGGTCGACAAGAGCGGAAAAGTCGTTCTCAACAGCAAGGCAACCATCGAGTCGGTCAAATTCGGCGTCGCCTTCTGGAAGGATTGTTGCGACGAAGGCGGCCTGGCCTGGGACGACTCGAGCAATAACCGCGCCTTCCTCGCCGGGACGATCTCTTCGACGCAGAACGGTGCTTCCATCTATCTCGTGGCCAAGCGCGACCCGGACAAATACCAGGATGAAAAGGGCCAGCCGCTGTACAAGGACATTCTGCATAGCGCCTTGCCGAAGGGGCCGGCTGGAAAATTCTCGTATCAGCTGCCGCACACCAACATGCTGATGCGCTATTGCAAACAGCAAGACGCCGCCAGGAAATTCCTTGCCTGGGTCCATTCCAAGCCTGTCTATCAGGAATGGTTCGATTCCCAGGCCGGCTATTCGGTCGGCGCCACCACGGCGTGGGAGAACGATCCCATCTGGAATAAGGATCCGGTGATGGCGCCGTTCCGCACCGTCGCCCGCGGCGCGCAGTTCCCGGGTTACGCCGGTCCCGCGGACCGCAAAGCGGCCGAGGCGTTGAGCAAGTACATCGTCATCGACATGTACGCCAAAGCCGTCCAAGGCATGGCGGCGGAAGATGCGGTGAAATGGGCCACAGACGAGATCACGAAAATTTACACCTGACGTGCCGCGACTAGAGACGTGGTGCTCCGCGGCCCGCTCCAATCGGACGGGCCGACAGGGCGATGCCGAGCCGCAGGGGAGCCGGTGATGGCGGTAAGTGATCTCGTCAGCCAAAACGCTTTCGCCGGCGTGCGGCGGCGCGGCGTGGCGACGCGGCTTCTTGAAGACGAACGCTGGCTTGCGGCCGCGCTGCTGGCGCCGACGGCTATTTTGCTCGGCCTGTTCATCGCCTATCCGTTCGCCGAGGGTGTTTGGCTGTCGGTGATCGACGCCAGGGTAGGGGTGCCCGGCCACTTCGTCGGCTTGGCGAATTTCGTGGCGCTGTGGAACGACAGCATCTTCCGCGTCGCGGTGTGGAATACGTTCGTCTATACGGCGGTTGCCACCGTGTTCAAGCTCGGGCTCGGACTCTGGCTCGCCCTTCTCATCAACCGCAATTTCCGCGGCAAAGCCTTCACTCGCGCTTTTATTCTTTTGCCCTTCATTATTCCGACGGTGCTCTCGACCTTTGCCTGGAAGTGGATGTTCGATCCGACCTTCAGCGTCATCAACTGGACGCTGTTCCACCTCGGCGTCATCCACGCGCGGATCAATTGGCTGGGCGATCCGGGCTTGGCGCTGTTCTCCGTGATCATCGTCAACGTGTGGCGCGGCGTACCTTTCTTCGCCATCAGCCTGCTTGCCGGGCTGCAGACCATCAATCCGGAACTGCAGGAGGCCGCAGCAATCGACGGCGCGCGGGCGTGGCAGCGCTTCCGGCACGTGACTTGGCCGCTGCTTTTGCCGGTCACCATGGTGGTGATGTTGTTTTCGATCATTCAGACATTCGCCGATTTCCAACTCGTCTACGTGCTCACCGGCGGTGGCCCGGCGAACGCCACGCAGCTGTTCGCCACTTATGCCTATCAGATTGGCGTCGGCACCGGGCTGTTAAGCCAGGGCGCAGCAATTTCACTCGCCATGTTCCCGTTCCTGCTCATCGTCGTCGTGGTGCAACTCCTTTATATCCGGCGGGTCGAGGTGCATTGAGCCATGATCGAAGGCGCGAAATGGCGGCGCTGGGTATTCTTCTACATGCCGCTCGGCAGCTTCATTTTCTGGCTGCTGTTTCCATTCTACTGGATGCTGGTCACTTCGGTGCGGCCGGATCGCGAACTGTACCGACCATGGATGGCGCCGAACTACACGCCGTTCTGGACCGCGCATCCGACGCTTGAGCATATTACCGATCTGCTGACCGGCACACTGTTTGTCAGATGGATGGTCAATACGCTGTTCATTGCCTGCGTCTCGACGTTGATCTCGCTGTTCTGCGGAGTCCTTGCCGGTTACGCGCTGTCGCGCCTGAAGTTCCGTTTTGCCGGCGCGCTGGGCGCCGGCATTTTCATCACCTATCTCGTGCCACAAACGCTGCTGTTCATTCCGCTCGCCGACATCATTCGCAAGTTTCAGCTCGGCGATACGCCCTGGGCGCTGATCCTGACCTATCCGACGTTCCTCATTCCGTTTTGTACCTGGCTGTTGATGGGGTATTTCAAGGCAATTCCGCGCGAGCTTGAGGAATGCGCGCGCATCGACGGCGCCACACGCTGGAAGGCGATGCTCTACATTATCATGCCGATTGCGGTGCCGGGCATCCTCTCGGCCGGGATCTTCGCTTTCACGCTGTCTTGGAACGAATACATCTATGCGCTGGTGTTTCTATCCTCGGCGGAGCAGAAAACAGTGTCGGTCGGTGTTACTTCGGAACTGGTGCGCGGCGACGTATTCTATTGGGGTGAGCTGATGGCGGGAGCGCTGCTCGGTTCCATTCCTATCGCAGTCATCTACTCGTTCTTCGTCGAGCATTACGTCGCGGGCCTGACTGGGTCGGTCAAGGGCTGAATCGATGGCACGTGTCCTGATCCGCAATCTCAACAAAAAGTACGACGAGGTCCACGCCGTCAAAGGTGTGAACCTGGAAATCCGCGATCGCGAGTTCGTGGTGCTGGTCGGTCCTTCGGGCTGCGGCAAGACTACGACGTTGCGCATGGTCGCCGGTCTTGAATCCATAACCTCGGGCGACATCCTGATCGGCGAGACTGTGGTCAACAACCTGCCGCCGATGGACCGCGACATCGCCATGGTGTTTCAGAACTACGCGCTCTATCCGCACATGAGCGTGCGTGACAACATGGCGTTCGGCTTGAAGATGCGCAAGTTTGCCCGCCCCGAAATCGATCGGCGGGTGCGCGACGCAGCCGACATTCTCGGCATCCAGAACCTGTTGCAGCGCAAGCCACGCCAATTGTCCGGTGGCCAGCGCCAGCGCGTTGCGCTCGGCCGCGCCATCGTGCGCAATCCGCAAGTATTTCTGTTCGACGAGCCGTTGTCCAATCTCGACGCCACGCTGCGCGTGCAAATGCGAGTCGAATTGAAAAAGCTCCATGACCGGCTCGGAACCACGGCGATCTACGTGACGCACGATCAGGTCGAGGCGATGACGCTTGGCGACCGCGTCGTGGTCATGCGCGACGGGCTGGTGCAGCAAGTCGGTGAGCCGCTCGATCTCTACAACGAACCGGCCAACCGCTTCGTCGCCGGTTTTATCGGCTCGCCGGGGATGAACTTTGCCTCGATCCGCGTCGCCGACGAGGGCGGCGCGCTCCACGCGGTGGGTGACGGCATTCGTCTCAAGCTGCCACCCGAGGTCGCGGTGCGGCTTAAGGCCTACACCGGGCGCGACGTCACGCTCGGCGTTCGGCCGGAGGATTTGCGGGTGGCGTCCGGCGAAGCCCCGAACGGCCTGGACCTCGATGCGGTGGTCGAAGTGATCGAGCGGCTCGGCTCACAAATTCTGCTCGACGTCAAAGTCGGTGGCGGCTCGATGGTGGCGGCGGTCGAGCCAACCGTACGGGCCAAAGTGCGCGAGCAGTTGCGGCTCGCACTCAACCCCGACAGGCTGCATTTCTTCGACTCACAGACGGAAGCCGCGATTTAGAGCCAGAGAGCGTGGAGGAACGGATGTCCTCGTTTTCCATTTCGCCGCTGACCGATCACACCGGCGCTGAGGTGAGGGGCCTCGATTTCCGCACGTTGATCGATGCCGATGCCCGCACCGCCCTCAATGACGCCTTCGTCGAACATCACGTGCTGGTGATGCGTGACCAGGAATTTTCACCGGATGATTTCAAGGTCGCCGTTCAGGTCTTCGGCGAATTGCAGCCGCACGACAAGAAGGAACACCACGTTCCCGGTTTTCCTGACGTGTCCTATGTGTCGAACGATGAATTCGTCAACGGACGGCGCATCATTCCCGGCGAGACTTTCCACACCGACCATTCCAATCATCCGCGCCCGCCCAAGGCGACGACGCTGTTTGCGGTCGATCTGCCGTCGAGCGGCGGCGATACTCAATACGTCAACATGCACTACGCTTATGACGATCTGCCGGAAGGAACGAAGCGCAAGATCGACGACCTCAAGGCGGTGCACGCCTACCTGAGCAAATACAGCCCGCGGCCGCTTGGTTATCTCAGCGAAGATAGCGCTAAGAAATTGCCGCCGCCTGGCGTGCATCCGCTGGTGCGCACGCATCCGGAGAATGGACGCAAGGCGCTGTTCCTCAACCCGGTGCGCATGGAATCGATCCTCGGCATGGAAGACGCCGATGCGCTCAAGCTGATCGATGAATTGATGGCGCACGCAACGCAGAAGAAATACGAATACCGGCATAAATGGCGGCACGGCGACTGGGTACTTTGGGACAATCGCAGCGTCATGCACCAGGCCAACCCGGATTACGACATGAACGAGCGCCGTCTTCTTTACCGCTTGATGCTCAGAGGGGAAGTGCCGGCTTAAGCACAGAGTCGACCGTGTGCGATGACCCTCGGCGTTTCGTCAGGCCCTAGTACGATCGGTGGCTGCGAATTTGTTTGCTGCACCTGCCGGCGAATTTTGCGCGATGTATCAGCGCCGTCAGCTTTTGCGCCGCGTGCCGGCATTTATCCGCGCGGGCTTCGCGCGTTCCGGCGGCCCTTTGCTGCGGGTATCTTCAAAGGCATCGTAGGCGTGCTGCAACATGTCGTACTGCTCGATGCTGATCAGCACGAGACGATCGCGGCCGTTCTTGGTTATGATGATGGGCGTCGCAAGCGCTGTGTCGCTGTGGGCGCCGAAATTGCGGATGAGCTCGACGGTCGAGACCCGTTTCATTGCGAAGCGTCCCCCTGACCCGACCATAGAATTATAGGTCGCACCTCCAATTCCTTTGGTAGAACTGTGTGTTCAAAATAAGCGTATTCCACAGGAAATTCGGACTGGATGTCGGCCATGTTGCGTCGCGACACAAGCACAATGTGCCGCGCGTGTGTCGTATGGCTAACATTTGCTGACAATTAAGGTTTTGCCGGTAAGCAGGCTCGGAGGTGGTGAGCATGCTTGAGCATTCATATACCGGCCGTTGCATTCTCATTGCCGCGATGGCGCTGTTCGGCGCTGCGGCTGTTCATGCCGCACCGAACGACAGCCCGGCTAAGGATACCACCGGCAAGGATGCCAGCCCTGCCATCAGCCTCGACCAACTCGGCGGCACCTGGAAAAACGCCAAGTCGGGCGTCAACGTAAGGATCGAGCAAGGCACCGTCGGTTGGGAGGTGTGGTTTTTCACCACCGGCGAGGCGCGGATTACGCTGCCCGAGAAGAACCGGCCGGCCATCAAGATCGACGGCCGCAATTTTACCTGCTCGTACTCTGTGACGCTGCCCACATCGCAATCCATGAAGTGGGACCTCACGCAGGGGAAACCCGAGTCGCAGTGCCTGACGGGCGTGTTCAGCCGGGTTGCGCCGGCGCCAAGCGAGGTCAGACGCAGTCTGCCGGCTGCCCCGGCACCTGAAGCGAAGCAAGTCGCGAAGCATGCGCCCGCTGCCGTGCGGCAGCCACCCGAAGTCAAGAAATCGCGACAGCCCGAGCAGGTCGTCGAGCCGCCGCCGGCGTCTGGCGGAGCGCCGGGCATGGCGTCCGCACGAACGATGCCTCGGCACGCTGCGCTCTACCGGAAACCGCGGCCCCGAACGGTAGTCCGCCATCGCCGTTGGCGGGCTGCCGCCGCGGCACGATGGCGATACCCGGCCAGCCGCTATTCGCCGTATCGCTATTTCCATTATCACTATCGCTGGTACGTCGTGTTCATCCCGCGTTGCGGGTGTCATTGACGGCAAGCCTCGGCCGTCCGGTCCAAGAACCGGTCTCAGTATCGCCGCTGCGGCGGCGATCGCCTCGCCAACGTTTTGCCTCATCGCGCCGGTCGTTCGCCGCCAATTTAGTTCCGCGCTCCTCTGCGTGAAGAGAGGCGCTTTTTCTTAACCAGACCGTCGGGGCATTTCGCCAACCGCAGCTGGCGTTTGGCGAAGACTGTTGGCCATGCGTGCATCATTAAAGAACACTGTTTCATCCGGCGCGACCGGATTAGCATGTATTAGTCTCAGCCATGATCGTCTGCAGCATGGCATTTTTATATCCGGGAGCGGCACGCCGGCCATTGAATGGCTGGTGCAGATGGGCCAATTCACATGCCCATCCCGCAGTTGCGGGGGTTTTGAGGTAGCTCCGTGGCGGCCGTTCCCAACATTGTTCTCTATGCTGCATCGCTGATCGGCGTCGTCTTTGGTATTGCCGGTCTTCTCAGCGGCTTTTGTCTCACCAGCGGCTTGCGGAACTGGTGGCAGGAGGGCGACGGCCGGCTGATCCGCAGCTTCGCGCTGGCGCTGGCGATAGCGATCACCGGCACGCAAGCGCTGGCGGGGGCGGGCCTCGTCGATCTGGGCCAGTCGATTTATCTACAGCCGTCATTCTCCGCCGCGCTTATCCTGTTTGGCGGTTTATTGTTCGGCTACGGCATGGTGGCGGCGAATGCCTGCGTGTCACGGGCGCTGATCCTGCTGGGCCGCGGCAATCTGCGCTCATTGGTCGTGGTCATCGTTGTCGGGGTGACCGCGCAAATGACGCTGAAGGGCCTCGCGGCGCCGCTGCGTCTTGCCTTTCTGCGCTGGTCGGAAATCACGCTCAAGAGCGTCGCGTTGCCGGACATCATGGCCGCGCACGGTCTCGATGCCGCGCTGGCTCGGCTCGTTGCGGCGGCTGTGGTGAGCGTCGCGCTCCTAGCATTTGCCCTGACGCACGCGCCATTCCGCAAGGCCTATGGGCTGGTCGCGGCGAGCGGCGTGATCGGGCTTCTCATCCCGGCCGGATGGTTCGCCACCGGCTATCTCGGCGCTGATCCGTTCAATCCGACGCCGGTCGGATCGCTAACCTTCGTGGCGCCGAGCGCCGACAGCCTGCAATATGTAATGTTCTCTACCGGGTCGACATTGAGCTTCGGCGTGGTCGTCGTCGCGGGTGTGCTCGCGGGCAGCTTCGTCACGGCGCTGGTCACGCGGCGCTTTGCGATCGAGGGCTACACCTCGGCCCGGCACATGCTGCGCTCGATCGGCGGCGCGGCGCTGATGGGCTCGGGCGGTGCCATGGCATACGGCTGCACCATCGGGCAAGGACTCACCGGCCTCTCAACGCTCGCGCTGCCGTCCGCGGTGGCGGGGACCGGAATCCTGCTCGGCGCTGCGGCGGCGTTGCGCAGCCCGATGCGCATCCCGGCGCTCGCGAACGCTTAGCTTCATGCGTCAGCCAGCGCGACGCCGGTTAATTTAGCGCAGTAATCGAGCAGCCGCTCCTGCAGCTCTCTGCTGCCAGCGGCGTGATGCGCGCGCTCAGGTTTCTGGTGATAGAAGTATCGGCCGCTGACCAGCGCCCCGGCATCGTCGCTCACGGCGAGCCACGATTGGGTGACGGCGCCGAGCCCAAGATTATCGGGTGCGCCGGCGCCGCCCATTTTGGTTGCCACCCAGCCCGGTGTGATCGCGTTCGACTTTACCGTCGGCCAAAGCCGCGCCACCGCGAATGCCAGCATCGCGTCGAACAGCTTGCTGTCCGCATAGGCCTGCGAACCGTTCCAGCGCCGCCTCACCCATTGCGCGTCGTCGAGGTGTGCATCGCCACTGTTGTGCATGCCGGAGCCGACATAGACGAGCCGATC
>Ga0208480_1000248_pt1 | contig 20783 bp, 14 predicted proteins | sample NGESurshal092012_4_FD_184485 | JGI IMG/M metagenome (GOLD analysis project Ga0208480, IMG submission 184485) | Arctic peat soil microbial communities from Barrow, Alaska - NGEE Surface sample F53-1 shallow-092012 (SPAdes) | ecosystem: Environmental > Terrestrial > Soil > Wetlands > Peat ... | reverse complement strand
GAGCAGCGCCTCCGCCAGGACAAGACCAAAACTGTAGATATCTGACTTGGCGGTGACGTCAGCGCCGGCAAGCCCGAGCTGTTCCGGGGACGCGTAGTTCAACTTGCCAGCAAACCCGCCGCCGAGGATTGTCCCTTCTCCCGCGCGCCGGGCGCGAGCGATCCCGAAATCGATTACCTTGGCGCTGCGAACGTCGCCGTCCGGCATGATCAGATTGTCAGGGGAAATGTCCCGATGCACGACGCCGTGCTCGTGCGCGGCCTCCAGCGCCGACGCCACCCGCTTTTGCAGGATTCGAACCTCCGCGAGAGAAAGCGGTCCTGAACCCAGCCGTTTCTTGAGCGACGGTCCTTCCACGAACTCCATCGCAAGATAGGCGCGCTGAAGCTCCGGATCGACCGAGAAGACGAAATAGCGCACGATCGCATCGTTCGTGAAACTGTGAAGGATCGAGGCTTCGCGGCGGAAAAGATCCAGGATCTCGGGATCGCTTGCAAATTCCGGCCGGATCATCTTGATCGCGACCGGGTCGCCGGTCTGGATGTTGAACCCGCGATAGACCTCGCCCATGCCGCCCTGGGCGACCAGTCTTTCAATTTCATAGACGTTGTTGAGGCGCGTCCCGGGCCTCATGCTCCTCGCGGCGGAGCGTTGAATGACGGTTCGATCCTCCTCCACGGAAATCCGCTCCAAATCAAATGAATCTCTAATCGTCCGGTGTCGGGCTCTCCCCTCCTTGCGGCCCCTCCCCCGGTCCGATCGTCAATTCAATATTTGACGCACGCTAGGCGCTTGATGATAATTTCTCAAGGTTCGCATTTGCCCACCTTCAATTTAAGGACACTCCCCATGCGCGCGTCCTCAACATTTGCATTCGGCGCGGCGGCGGCTTTCGCCGCTTCCTTCATCAGTCTCGCTCCCGCTTACGCCGACCCCGCCTATTCCTCGGAAAATGTGGTCCAGATCTTCCTCAAGCAGAAAGGCGCGCTGACCGGCGGCAGGACCCGCGCCCTCTGTGTTGGCACCGCCGCCGACTGCAAGAAGCAGGAGGCAGCCGAGGCGCCGCCTCCGGTTCAATTCGACCTCCTGGCGAATTTCGAGTTCAACTCCGAACAGCTCACGAAGGCGGCGCGTGAAAACCTGGACCAGTTCGCGAAAGCGATCAAAGATCCTAGGCTTGCCGGCTCGAAATTCGAGATTGACGGCCATACCGACGCCAGCGGACCCGAAGACTACAACCAGGGCCTCTCGGAACGCCGCGCCGACGCCGTCGTTTCCTACCTCGCCTCGGATGGAATCGATAAGTCGCTCCTGGTGGCGAAGGGCTTCGGCAAGACCAAGCCGCGTGTCGCAAACCCCTACAGCCCGGAGAATCGGCGCGTCGAAACGCATCTCAGCGAATGATCGGGGCTCGCTGCCCCGACCACCCGAGTTTGGGTCGCAAACAATGGCGTCGCTCACCGGCTAGGGCTTGAGCTTCCCATGAGCCGTCGGGGCGGCGTCGTCGGGCTAGCCGCGGCAATCCTGATCGCATGCGCCTGCGCAGGCCTTGTCGCGTGGCGACTGACGCCGCCCAGACCTCACCCTCCTATACCCCCCGCGACCGTCGCCCAAAGCCCGGTCGCAACTCCGGAGCCTACCGTCAGGCTTTCGACGATCATCGATCTGCCGGGCGATCCGGTGCTCGTGCGACGGGGCGCGGTTCTGGCGCCGAAAGACGCCATCATCTCAGTCCCTGCGAGATTGGGGCAGCAGGCCCCGCAAACGCCGGCGAAGGCGTTCTTCGTCAATTCGACCCTCGTCTCGTCAACCGGCGGTTACATGGGGAAGTTTCAGGAAGCCGGGCAAGAAGCCGAAGCGCTCGCCGCACAATTGGCGATGAACTCGGCGCAAATCGCGGCCGCCCAGACCGAGCCGGACACCGGTTCCGACGATGACGGCGGCGCCGAAACGCCGGCTGACGCTCAGAGCCAGTTTCTGACCACTGCGAACAGCAACGAGCTCGAGATCAACCTCGGCGGGTCGCGTGGGCAGCCACAGCTCAAGGAGACCGTCCTGAAGCCTCTGGTCGCGGATACGATCAGCAATCTCCTGATCGCCAACGGCTTCGATGCGGACAGCGCGCGCATGATCGAAACCGCGGCCAAGGACTCGCCAGCCCACATCCAGACGCTGCCGTCCCAAAGCGTGGCCGTCGCCGTGGGCGCGCTGGATCTCGCCGGCGTATACCGGATCAAGCAGCTCGCGATCTTCGAGAACGGCGAATACGTCATCACAATCGCGGCCAAGGATGACGGGGGTTATGAGCAGGCCGCCGAGCCGATCATCCCCGCGCCTTTGCTCGACGATTCGCTCAGGAACCAGAGCATCGGGACGCACTTCTCGATCGCCGACGGCGTCTATAGCGCCGGCATCCGCAACGGGATGCCGGATCCCGTCATCCGCGAAACGATCCAGCTCATCAGCCGCCTCGTCGACCTGCGCTTGCCGCTGCAGGCCGACCAGACCTTGCGCGTTCTGTTCGAGCCTGACTTTCGCGACAAGGGCAAGGCGAGCGGCAAGGTCGTCTACGTCAGCCTGCATGGGAATTCGCTGGCCATCGATTGCTATGCGTTCGAGGGAAGCGACGGGGCCTTTCGCTGTTTTGATCCGAAGGCGGGGAGCGAGGGTGGCGGCGGGGAATCGACGCCCATGCCGCCGTCTCTCGGAAACAGCGGCGCGACCAGCGTCGGGGGAATCCTGTCTCCCATCAAGGGCGCTCCGATCACGTCGCTGTACGGCCTCCGCTTTCATCCCATCCTGCACATCCTTCGATTGCACGCCGGCATCGACTTCGGCGCTGCGGTCGGATCGCTCGTGCGCGCGGCAGCGGATGGGAAGATCGAGATCGCGGGGCCGGTCTCCGGGTTCGGCAACCACGTCCGCATCCAGCACGCCGGGTTCGAGACCTCCTACTCGCATCTCTCCGAGATCCCGGCGGCGATCCATCCCGGCGTCGAGGTCAAGCAGGGCGACATCATCGCGCTCTCCGGCAACACCGGCCTTTCGACCGGCCCCCACCTGCACTTCGAGTTCTACCTGAACCGCGGCGCCGTCGATCCCCTGCCCCATCTGGGCTCGGAGATTCAGACCGCGGCGGCGTCGCTGAAGGGCCCGGTGATCGCGACCGCCACAGCGGCAAGCGCGCCGAGCGCGAGCGTCAGCGCGGGCGAGATCGCCGCCTTTCCGGCGATCAAGGCCTATCTCGACGGGGAGATCGCCACCCTGGTTAACTAATCCCCGATTCTGAGGTTTTTGCGACTTCGGCTTGGGCGCTTGATGACGGCGCGGGATGCTCGGCTCATCGCTCACGTCCTGGCCGGCGCTTGCGGCCATCGGGGAAAGAACGCCGGTTGCGAGAACCGGCTACGCGCGCAGTCTTGCCAGCGACTCCATTCGTTCAACCCTTTAGGCGCCTTTTTCTGTCCCTCCCTCCGGATCATCGCCCCCCAGCAGGGGACCGGACGCGCATCGCTCGATTTGGATTGTCGTGACGCGCGGCCTTTTCGCCGCGAACACCCGTACTAATGAGGGTTGGATTTCCTTGGATTCTCTCGTCAGAATCAAGACTTATCAATGGGTTACGCGGGAAAACCCGCGATTTTTTTTTGACGGCGGTTTTCCCTGACGCTGAGACCACGGGGACGGGCGCTACGGTCAAGGCAATGCGGAAGGGCGCGATTATTCATGAGCAAAGCTTAACGCGATTTCTGATTTTCTGCAAGCTATTGTCGACTCTTATCGTATCTGTTGGTCGGCCTTTTTTCGGTTGGCCCGAACAAGCCCCGCCATGACGCCTTCGCCTGTCGGTTCGCCATATCCCAATTCCCAGTCACCAACACATAACGCTACAAGAGGCAGATTGCCGTCCCCCTGCGGCCGCCTCAATCGCAAAAGCAAAAGGGGCGCGGTCGCGCGGCTGCGGCGCCGCCGGGCCGTCATGGGCGCCGATGGGGTCGCCCCCGCGAAGTCAGGCGGGGGCCATGAATCTCCACGCAAGCCCCGCGGCGGCAGAGCACTGTGACGCGCATCACAGCGCTGGCGCCGCATTCCCCATACCTCCGCCATCCTGCGCGGCCCGAGTCCGAGCCCTGAAACGTCATAGCCATAATGAGTCGCGGCAGGTTCGCGCTTCCCTGACTAGAGGCGCCCGCCCTTCATTCGTCAAAGAGGAGCACAACATGGCGTTTACGACGCTCAGCATTGCCGATGTCGAGGAAGTCAGCAGCAAGGGCCGTGACGGGGGCAGCTTCTTGGTGCGGGTGGATCAGCCCAACAATCCGCCGGGCAGCCCCCCGACCGCGATCGTCTTTTCGGCAATCTTGAACCAGGACATTGACGGGGCCCCCAACTGCTATGCGCGGTTCAATCCGGCCAGCCCCGATGGCCAAAACGGCGGTCTGGATTTTCTCAGGAACGCGATCAGCACTTCAAATGTCGGGATGTTCACCGCTCTCGCGAAGGGCCAGAAACACCATAACTGGCGGTGGGTCGGCCTGTTGCGCAGTACGGTTGCTGGTGCGCCAAATCAGGGAATCAAAGCCGCTCTGCTCGACATAAAGGATGAACTGGCGGCGCTCAACGATGACGGAAATGCGGCGTCACCACCAATGTTTCCCGTGCTTCGCGACGACAACGACAGATTCTACGTGTCGACCTCAGGCCTCGTTAAAAATGCTTCCGCGGCACTGACGAATCCGCTGCGCTATTGGGACGCTTCAACCATCGACTATGCGGCAAAAACTCCTCCAGTAATCAGGCTGGGAGTCGAATATGGGGATTTCGGCATCGCAATCCGGAAGGATACCGGGACCGCCCGCGCCTTCATGTATGCGGACGCGGGGAATGGGAACAAGGTGGGTGAGATGTCCCGCTCTTTGTTTACCGCCCTTTTCCCAGGAAATGACCAGGAAGAACATCCGGTGGCGTTCATTGTCTTTCCAGGTTCACGACTTCGCCCGATCCAGAACAGTCCTGACGCCGGCATGCGGACGCTCCTCACCAATCTATCGAAAGCCGGAAATATGAATACCGTGATCGGCCTTATGGCATCCGGCTTTCCCGCCAGCGGAGGCCCCGCCGTTTCTGAAATAATGTATAGCTACGATGGCCCCGATCCTAAGGGTCCAAAGGCTACAAAAGTGAAGCAGTTGATGCACCGAACGCCGGATTTCGATGCGTACGCCGGGCCAAACGCCCGTGACACGGCGCGCGTGCAAAGAATCATCACCGCGCTGCAGCGGTTTGGATATGATCCAGCCGTCGCCGCCCAAGCCGCCGCGGAAGCCGCGCAGGCAGAGAGCCGCAGTCGCGGCATTCAGATCCAGCCGATGGATCTTACCGGTCTCCAAATCCCCGACCCGCCCGGGCGGTAGGCGCTTTACGAAGCGCATCCTGGTGGAGTCCGGAAGGCTCAGCCCAGCAGTCCTCTTTTTACATGTATTTTACGTGAACGGCGAGATGAGATGTCTGACCTCCGACAGTGTGACCTGGGTCACTGTCCCGACTTCGCAGCCGGCTTAATGGTCTGCCTGGCGGAAGTCCGGCCCAATCCAAGACTTCGATATTGCGCTTCTGCCCCGATCACATATGCTGTGATCAAGGGAGACGGCGAGGAGTAACATCATGGCCTCGAATAGCAATTCGGGACAAAAGTTCATTTCGCGCAATCGCAAGCCGCGCGTGCATATCACCTACGAAGACCCGTATGATTCGGAAAAACTGATCGAGCTGCCCTTCGTCATGGGCGTCCTCGCCGATCTGTCCGGCAACGCTTCCCAGGTCGCCAAGCCGGATATGAACGATCGGAAGTTCCTCGACATCGACATGGACAATTTCGACAAGCGCATGGCGGCGATCGAGCCCGCGGCGTCGATGAAAGTGGCGAACAAGCTCGGTGGCGGCGAGGGCGGCGAGAAGCTGTCGGTCAATTTGAAATTCACCAAGATGGATGACTTCTCGCCCGCCGCGATCGCCCGCCAGGTGCCGGCGATGGCGAAGCTCCTGCAGGCGCGCGAGCAACTGTCCAATCTCTTGAAATACATGGACGGCAAGGCGGCGGCCGAAGACGGCCTCAAGAAGCTGCTCGCCGACCCCCAGCTGATGGCCGCGTTGAAATCGAATCTCGAGCAGAAGTCGCCGGGCGACCCGTCGAGCCAAGAGGCGAAATAAGGAACCTCCGTCATGGCCACGCAACACGAACAGAAGTCCGCCGCGACCGCGGTCGCCCCGGCGCCCGTCGAAGCGGAAGAGTTCGCGCAGGTGCTGAAGGGAAATTTCAAACCGCGCACCGAACGTGCGGCGACCGAGGTCGAAAACGCAATCCAGACCCTGGTCACGCAAGCGCTCGCCGACTCGAGCCTCGTCAAGAGCGAGGTGCTCGACACGATCGAGGAAATGATCGCGCGCCTCGACGAGAAGCTTTCGGCGCAGATGAACGAAGTCCTTCACGCGCCCGAGTTCCAGCAGGTGGAAAGCGCATGGCGCGGGCTGAACTATCTGGTGTTCAACTCCGAGACCGACGCGACGCTGAAGATCCGCGTGCTCAACGTCGGCAAGATGGAGCTTTACCGCAACCTCAAGAACAATTACCCCGGCGCGCGCTGGGACCAGAGCCCGCTGTTCAAGGCCGTCTACGAGAGCGAATTCGGGACCCTCGGCGGCGAGCCTTATGGGGCGCTCGTTGCGGACTTTGCCTTCAGTCACAATGCGGTGGACGTGCAGCTGTTGCGCGATCTTTCGAAGATCGCGTCGGCTTCGCTCGCGCCGCTTGTCACCGGCGCCGATCCGAATCTGCTTGGCATGGATTCCTGGCGGGATCTCATGAATCCTCGCGACATCGGAAAGCTCATGGACACACCGGACTACGCGGCCTGGAAGGGCTTACGCGATTCCGTCGACAGCCGCTATGTCGCCCTATGCATGCCCCGCGTGCTCTCCCGCATGCCGTATGGCGCGAAGACGGAGCCGGTCGAGGAATTCGCGTTCGAGGAAGACACGGACGGCAACAAAGGCGAAAAATATGGCTGGATGAACGCCGCCTATGTGATGGGGACGAACATCAATCGCGCGTTCAAGGAATACGGGTGGACGGTCAGAATTCGCGGCGTCGAATCCGGCGGCGAGGTGCTGAATCTCCCGGTGCATACATTCCCGACCGATGACGGCGGCGTCGATATGAAATGCCCGACCGAAATCTCGATCACCGACCGGCGCGAGGCCGAACTGTCGAAGGTCGGCATCATCTCGATCGTGCATCGGAAGAACACCGACAAGGCCGCCTTCATCGGCGCGCAATCGGTCTACAAGCCGAGGCTCATGGACAAGCCCGAGGCGACCGCGTCCGAGAATTTGTCGGCGCGCATTCCTTACATGTTCGCGGTCTCGCGTTTCGCGCATTACCTCAAATGCATGGTTCGCGACAAGATCGGCTCGACGAAGGAAAAAGAGCAGCTCGAGCGCTGGCTCAACAACTGGATCGTCCGCTACGTGGACGCCGATCCGAAGAACTCGAGCGAGCAGGTCAAGGCGATGAAGCCGCTCGCCGGCGCCAAAGTCACCGTGATCCCGAACGAAGAAAACCCTGGCTATTACTCCGCCAACGTCTGGCTGCGACCCCATTTCCAGCTCGAAGGCATGGACATCGGCATGAGCCTGGTGGCGTCGCTGGCGGAGCGGAAAGGCTGACAGATTGGCGGCGGAATTCCCCGCGCCTAGGTGGCTCGGGAAAGCGCGGCTTTCCCGGGTGTGGTGGGTAGCATTTAATTGAGAATAACAAGGAGCAACTTGAAATGGCCGTTGATATGATCCTCGAACTCGACAACATCACTGGCGAGTCGAAGGTTGAGAATTTCGTCGATAAGATTGACATATCTTCGTTTTCCTGGGGGGCCTCAAACAGTGGCAGCGCCCACACGGGCGGCGGCGCGTCGGGCGGGGGCAAGGGAAATGTCCATGATATGTCGTTCACGAAAACCGTCGACAATTCATCGCCGACACTGTTCAAACTCTGCTATCAGGGAAAACATATCCCGACAGGAAAGCTGCATGTCCGCAAGTCTGCGGGCGACAATAAACTCGAATACCAATTGTTTGAGATGACCGAGGTTTATATTACAAACGTAAGTATGGGCGACGCTGCAGGCAACGAAACGCCGAGTGAATCGTTCACCCTCACTTTCGCTAAGATAAAGTATACTTATAGCCAGCAAAGCGAAACAGGCTCAGATCAGGCCCAGCCTTTCTTCGAGGTCGACATCAAGTCGGGCCAGGTGACTTAAGGCGCGTCGAGTTTTGCGGGGCCGCGGCTGCCGGCAGGCGGACGCGGCCGGGAAGACCCGGAGATGCCCGGCGAAGCGATGATTGTCAGTAGGGCGGGACGTGGCGACGCCAACTCAGAAAAACGATCGTTGGGCGCCCCCACTCATGCATGCGTTTCGCGTCGCCCACCGGGACCGCGACGCGACCCGTAAAGTCGACATCCGCGATCATGGCGATCGGGTCATCGCCTCCCGGCGCCTGAAGGCGCGAGCCCCGATTCCAGAGACGGAACTGCGGAAGGCGGTCAACACGGAACTCGCCGCGCTCTTCAATACAACCAATCTCGAGGCGATCGAAGACTTGTCGGAGGCGCCCGAGGTGCGAAAATCCATCGTCAACTTCGGATTTCCATCCCTGACGCGCAGGACGATCGACGAGAACGAAACGAACGGCATCGCGCGGGAGATCGAAACGGCGCTTCGTGACTTCGAGCCGCGGCTTCTCGCCGGTTCGATCAAGGCCCGGCGAGACGACACGGTCTCGCCGGACGAGCTCAGAGTGAGATTCCTCGTCAGCGCCGCGCTGAAGACGCAGCCAATCGAAGTTCCGGTGCAATTCGTCGCTGAGGTGGAGCTCGATTCCGGTAAGATCAAGCTCGACCGGCTCTGAGCGATGAATCGCGAATTCCTGAGGTTTTATAACCAAGAGCTCGCGATCCTGCGCGAGCAGGCGGTCGAGTTCGCGGAGGACTATCCGGGCATCGCCGAGCGGCTCGGAGGCTTGGTCGGCGACGCCGCCGATCCGATGATCTCGGGCCTTCTCGAGGGCGCCGCGTTCCTGGCCGCCCGGGTTCAGCTCAAGCTCAAGCATGAGTTCGCCGACTTCACCACGAACCTCATCGACCAGCTCGCGCCGCACTATCTCGCGCCCACCCCGTCCTTCGTTCTCGTGCGCGCTAAGCCCAAATTCGGCGACCCGGCGCTACGCGACGGCCGCACCATCCCCCGGGGCTCGGTGTTCGATGCGACGTATCGCGAGGCGCATCGCAATGTCGCCTGCCGGTTCACGCTCGCGGAGCCGATCATTCTCTGGCCCTTCGACATCGTGAAAGCTGAGTATCTCACGAGTTCCGGAGCGTTCCAGGCTCTGGTGCCGAATGCCCGCGCGAGCTGTGCCGCGAGCCTTCGGCTCCAGCTCACCGTGCGAAGCGTCCTGGCGGCGGAGGACGAGTCCGCGGACACGGAAGCGCAGACCCGTCCAGAACTCAGATTCTCGTCCTACCGGGTGAAGTCGCTCCGCTTCCATCTGCTCGGCCAGGAAACCGACGCGGTCGCGCTCTACGAGCAGCTGTTCGCGCATTGCACGGGCGTCTATTTCCGCATGCTTGACGCTTTCGGCGATCCCGTCATCACGGCCGGGCGCGCCGACATGATCCGCCCGATCGGCTTCGGCGAAGGCGAGGCGCTGATCCCGAACGACAACCAGCTGTTCCGCGGATTCGATTTCCTCCGCGACTATTTCGCCTTTCCTCGCCGCTTTCTCGGCTTCGACCTCGCCGACCTCGATGCGGCCGTCTCGCGTCTCGACGCCAAGTCGATCGACATCGTCTTCGCCTTCGACGATGTGAACCCGCAATTGGCCGCGGCGGTGCGCAAGGAGATGTTCGCGCTCTATACGGCGCCGGGCGCCAATCTCTTCGAGAAGCGGCTGGACCGGATTCCCGTCAAATCCAACCAGTTCGAATTTCCGGTCATCCCCGACCGCAGCCGCACGCTCGATTTTGAGACCAATCGCGTCATTCGCGTATTCGCCCATGTGCCGGGCGCGCCGCAAAAGCTTGCCGTCGAGCCGCTCTATTCCGCGAGAGCCGCCCGCAGCGCCACCGGCCTCACCTACACAGTTCGCCGCCTGCCGCGCCGGCGCACCGCGGACGAACGGAAGTACGGACCAGTGTCTGACTACATCGGCACGGACGTCTTCCTGTCGCTCGGCGAACGGGCGGACCCGGACGAAACTCTGCGCGTCGCCGAGCTCAGCGTTGAAGCGCTCTGCACCAACCGTCACCTCGCCGCTCATCTTCCGGTCGGCGAGAGCGGCGCCGACTTCCGCTTCGTCGACGACACGGAGCTTGAACTCACCTGCGTCGGCGGCCCAACCACACCGCTCGAGCCAGCGCTCACCTCAATCGAGGGACGAGGCCTGGACGCGACGACGGGCGAGGTCGCCTGGCGCCTCATCAGCATGTTGAGCCTCAACCATTTGGGGCTCGCCGACCGAGGCGACGACGGCGCCAAGGCGCTTCGCGAGACGCTCGTTCTGTTTGCCGATCTTTCCGACGCCGCGGCCGACGCCAAGATTCGTGGCGTGCGCAGCCTGACGACACGCCCGACTGTGCGGCGGCTGCGTCAGGCGTCGGGCGCAGCCGCGGCGCGCGGGCTTGAGATCACGCTCACGCTGGAAGGCAGAGCGTTCGAAGGCTCGGGCGCCTTTCTCATCGGCGCCATCCTCGACCGCTTCTTCGCGGAATATATCGCGATCAACCACTTCACCCAGACGATCATCCGCACCGTCGAGCGTGGCGAGATGATGCGCTGGCCCCCGCGTCTGGGCTTACGGGGCCTCCTGTGACCTTCCGCTCGGAGCTTGCAGCCGAGCCATGGCGCTTCGATCTGCTCAGCGTTCTGCGGCGCCTCGAACGGGAGAACCCGGCCAAGCCGCGCATCGGCGAGGCGCGCCGGCTCGCGGACGAATTCGTCGAGATCTCGCAAAACCCCTACCTCGAATTTCCTGACTCGAACCTCGAAGCTGCGGCGGTCGAACCGAACGGGCGCATGCGACTCATGGCCCGCTTCCTGGGCATGTTCGGCCCGCAGGGCGCCCTGCCGCTGACCACGACCGAAGAGGCGTACAGCTGGCTGCTTGAACGAGACGACGCGTTTCCTCGTTTTGTCGACCTCTTCCAGCGCCGCTTCCTGGCTTTGTTCTTTCGCGCCTGGGCCGACGCGCGTCCGATCGCCCAACACGATCGGCCCGACGAGGACCGCTTCCGCGCCTATATCGGGGCGATGATCGGCATCGGAACGCCCGCGTTTCGTGACGCCGACTCGATCTCCGATTTCGCCAAGCTGCCCTATGCCGGGTTGCTTTCTGCGCGGGTCAAGAGCGTATCGCGTCTGCGTGCGTTTCTCGCCAGTTACCTTGAGACGCGCGTCGAGATCGAGGAATTCGTCGGCAGCTGGCTCGAGCTTGACCGAAGTGAGCGCACGCGCCTCGGGGCGGCCAACAGCAGCCTCGGCCAGGACTGTGTCGCGGGCGCGAGCATGTACACCGTCAGCGACAAGTTCCGCATTCGTGTCTTCGTTCGAGACATCAAGCATTTCCGCGAGTTTCTGCCCGGCTCGCCGGTCGCGAAGCAAATCGCAGATGCGGTCTTTCTTTATCTCGGCCTCGAATATGACTGGGACATGGAGCTCGCGATTCCTGCGGGCCAGATCACCCCGGTCCGGCTCGGCCGCGACGCGCAGGTCGGGTGGACAAGCTGGATGTCGCCAAACTGGGCGAAGACCGACGAGACGTTCCGCCGGGACGCGCGCTTCCACGTGGTCAGCCGCCTCGAAAGCGCGATGTAAGGGAAATACCCATGGGCGCGGATATCAGCATCGAAGCGGTCGCCGGCAAGCTGAACCGCGTCGGCTACGAGTCGTTCCTGCAAGGGTTGCGGCAGGCCAAGAGCGCCGGAAACCGTAACCTCGAGCTTGCCCATTGGCTCATGCATATCCTGCAGAAGGACCGCACGGACCTCGCGCTGACCGCCGATCATTTCAAGCTCGACCGCGCCAAGCTGCTGGCGGATGCGACGGCCGTCGTCAACGGATTTCGTAAGAACGAAACCGAGATGCCCGGCATCTCGAACCCGGTCGCCGATTCTCTCGACCGCGGCTGGCACTATGCGACGCTTCTGTTCGGCGAGACGCAGATTCGCACCGGCCATCTCCTCGTCGGGATTCTGAAGTCTGTCGAACTGCGACGCGCGCTGATCGGCGTCTCACAGGAATTCGCCAAGCTTCCCGCCGATGAGGTCGCCGCCGGCCAGGGCGCGATCTGGGCCGGGTCCGACGAAGGCAACCTCCGCCCGATGGACGGCTCGGGCGTCGCGGCGGCGGGTACGGAAAGCGCGACTGCCGCGCCGGGGGCCAAAGGCACGACGGCGCTCGACCGGTTCAGCCAGGATCTCACCGCCAAAGCCAAAGCCGGCGAGATGGACCCGGTCCTTGGACGCGAGGACGAAGTCCGGCAGGTCATCGATGTTCTGATGCGCCGGCGCCAGAACAATCCGATCCTGACCGGAGAAGCGGGCGTCGGCAAAACCGCCGTCGTCGAAGGTTTCGCCCAGCGCATCGCATCGGGCGACGTGCCGCCGCCGCTCAAGGGAGTGAAGCTCTGCGTTCTCGACGTCGGCCTCATGCAGGCGGGCGCGTCGATGAAGGGCGAATTCGAACAGCGGCTGCGCTCGGTGATCGACGAAGTTCAGTCCTCGCCGACGCCCATCATCCTGTTCATCGACGAGGCGCACACGCTGATCGGCGCTGGAGGGCAGGCCGGCACGGGCGACGCCGCCAATCTCTTGAAGCCAGCGCTTGCGCGCGGAACCTTGCGCACCATCGCCGCCACGACCTGGTCCGAGTACCGGCAATATATCGAGAAGGACCCGGCGCTGACCCGGCGCTTCCAACCGATCATGGTCAATGAGCCGGACGTGGCGACCGCCGCGATCATGTTGCGCGGGCTCGTCGGGCCGATGGAGAAGCACCACAAGGTGCGCGTGACCGACGAGGCGATCGTCGCCGCCGTCAATCTGTCGAACCGCTACATCCCGGCGCGGCAATTGCCCGACAAGGCGGTGAGCCTCCTCGACACAGCGTGCGCGCGCGTCGCCATCAGTCAGAACGCCAAGCCGGCGGCGGTCGAGGACGCCGAAGTCGAGATCAATTCGCTCGAAGCTGAGAAGGAGTCGCTGATACGCGAGCGCGACCTCGGGTCCGCCAAAGAGGATCGCGTCGCCGAGATCGACATGAAACTCGCGAGCGCCCGCGAGAAACTCGCCGCGCTGGAAGCCGATTGGACCAGGGAGCGCGCGCTGGTCGAGGAAGTGCTTGCGCTGCGCGAGACAATCGCGAAGGGATCCGCGCCCCCGCTGGCGCCCGCGGAGGCGGCGCCATCCGCCCCCGCAGAAGCGCCGCCGCTCGCCGCCGAGCCGGCGCCCCCGCTTCCTCGGGACCCCGGCACAAAGCCCGACGCCGAGCAGCAGCCGGACGGCGAGACCCTGCGCGGCAAGATGGGCGAGCTCGGCAGGATCAATCCGGAAAAGCGGATGATCTACGCGCATGTCGACGAGCAGGCGGTCGCTTCCGTCGTCTCCGACTGGACTGGAATTCCGGTCGGCAAGATGGTCGCCGACGAAGTCGAGACCGTCCTCAACCTCGCCGGCATTCTCAACAAGCACATAGTCGGGCAGAGCCACGGTCTTGAGATAATCGCCAAGCGCATCGAGACCAACCGCGCGGGACTCGACAATCCGATGAAGCCGATCGGCGTCTTTATGCTGTGCGGCCCCTCCGGCGTCGGCAAGACGGAGACGGCGCTCGCGCTCGCCGAGACGCTCTACGGCGGCGAGCAGAACATCATCACGATCAACATGTCCGAGTTCCAGGAAGCGCACACGGTCTCGACGCTCAAAGGCGCGCCGCCCGGCTATGTCGGCTATGGCGAGGGCGGACGCCTCACGGAAGCCGTGCGGCGACGGCCCTATAGCGTCGTTCTGCTCGACGAGATCGAGAAGGCCCATCCTGACGTGCATGAGGTCTTCTTCCAGGTGTTCGACAAGGGCGTGATGGAAGACGGCACCGGGCGCCGCATCGACTTCAAGAACACGCTGATCCTCCTCACCACCAATGTCGGGACCGAGATCATCATGCGCGCCGCCGGCAGCGATGCGAAGCCCGATCCCGACGCGCTCGCCGCCGAGCTGCGCCCAGCGCTTCTCGAAGTGTTCCCGCCAGCGCTGCTCGGGCGCATCGTCACGATCCCCTATTTTCCGCTGTCGGGCGACATGCTGGCCGGCATCGTGCGCCTGCAACTGGGTCGCATCGGCAAGCGGATCGAGGAACGCCATCGCGCGAAATTCATCGCCGACCCGAGCGCCATCGATCACATCGTGTCGCTCTGCCACGATCCGGATTCTGGCGGGCGCGTCATCGACAATGTCATCACCAATACGATCCTTCCCGCGCTGTCGCGTGAGATCCTCAAGCGTTCACTCGCCCGAGAGGCGATACACGAAGCCAAAGTGTCGGCGGCGGGCGGGGCGTTCGTGTACGAAGTAAACTGAGCGGAGGGGGCCACATGGCCAATCGATTCGAGCAGGTGGACGAGGTCGTCGGCGACGCGGTGACCATTGTCTTTTCTCAGCGCGCCGACGGACAATGGGCGACAATCGTCTGCCCCAAGAGCGCGCACGAATCTTTGACAGCAGATCGGATAACTCAACCGATGCCGGCCAAGGACGCCATTTCCGGCGCCGTCCAGCTTGCGAATCAGCTCAAGATCGCGATCGTTGTTCAGGATCCAGACGGCGTCTGGAAACAGGAATGGGGCGAACTCTACCGCGATGAAAGCGAGTGACGGCCGCACGCATCGCCGCCCTACCGGGAGTTCGCGATCGTTTGTTCCGTCGCTCTCACCATTAGAGCACAATAATCCTTGGTCGATCCGGTCAGCCCTCACCCCGACCCTCTCCCCGAGGGAGAGGGGGCGCGACGGCGCCGAACTTTCCTTCTCCCCGCGGGAGAAGGTGGCCGGCGCAAGCCGGCCGGATGAGGGCCTGCGGCGGACAGGGGAATGGGCGCGTCTTCCTCTGGCTTTTGCTCTGCTCGCAATTTTTTCTTCATCCGCACGCGCGGACTTCCGCGTCTGCAACAAGACGCATGCGCTCATCAATATCGCGATCGGGACGGACGCCGGCGAAGCCTTCAGGACGGAGGGCTGGTGGGTGGCGACGCCCGGTTCCTGCGCGACGCCGGTTCGCGGTCCCTTGAAGAGCCGCTTCGTCTATCTCTACGCGACCGACATCGACGGCGTGGACCTCGTGACCGGCACGGCGACCATGTGCATCGACCGCGGCAAGTTCGTAGCCTTCGGCGCAGAAAATTGCTGGCGGCGCGGCCTGCAGGCGGTCACCTTCGCCGAGATCGACACGCTCGATTCCGGCGACTGGACGACGTTTCTCACCGACCCCCGGAAGTGAGGATCACTTCCCCTTCTTGAGCGCCGCGATCGCCTCGTCCGACAGGAGGTCCTGAAGCAGGCTCAGGAAGTCGCGCGTCGCGAGATTGCGCGCGCGATCGAGCAGATAAGGCACAGGGCTCGAAGGCTCGGCCTTTTGCATATGCGCGGCGACCGCGTCGATAAGCGCAATCGCCGCCGCGCGGCTCGCCGCCGGTTCCGCCGGAGCGCTTTGGATCGCCGCGCTGGGCGCGTTCGACAAACTCTTCACCGGCACGGTGAACGCGCCGTCCGGACCGACAAATACCCGCGCGGCGTCCGCGTGCGGCGGGGCGAGCAGTTTCATCACCTCGTAAAGGTTCTTGCCCAGCATTTCGCGGGCCTGCCGTATGAGGAGCAGCGCCGGACTCGTCGGCTCAGAGGCGGCGAAATAGCCGAGTGCGGAAGCGAGCGCCGCGTCGACTTCGGCGCGAGAAGCGAACGCGGCCGGCGCCGCGGCGGCTACGCTCGGCGCCCCAGTGTCGTCGGCCGGCGCCTCGGGCGGCGGCGGCGCAAGGGACGGATCGCGCCTCACGAGGGCGGCGCGGAGGAACTCCGTCATGTCGCTCACAAGCGTGGCCAGCTTGGGCAGCGCGACGGCGTTCTCGTAGCCGACATGTTCGGTCGTGACCACGTTGATCGACTGGATCGAAGCGCCAAGGTTTGTCAGCGTCTCGACGGCGCCGGCCAGCCTTGCAATCTCGACGTCGCTCAAGACTCGCTCGATCGACTTCGTGGCCATGAACTTTTCCGGCTCTGTCGTCTGCTTCTGGCCTCTGAGATCATAAAGCGTCACGGAGCGCGGCTGGGCCGCGCCCGAAGCCAGGAGCTGGTCGCGATAGGAGAGGGCGCCCTCTCGGTTGGTTTCGACGATCGGCGCGTGTTGCAGCGGCAGAAGGATGACCGCGCTATCCTCGAGCGTAGCCAGTTGCGCGATGCGTCCCGAATAGTCGTCACCCTCGGCCCTGGGATTGGCGCCCTCCCAATGTTCCTTGACGAGCCAGGCGACGTTTCCGATCCGCTGCGCGAAGCCCACGACATCGCGATTGAGGATCGAGAGCTTCGCCATGAGCACGATGAGGCGCAGGTCGAGCGTGCGCTTGAGGAGCTTTTCCGCCGCCTGCAGCGCGGCTGGAAAATCGATCGTGGCGCGATTGAAGGCATAGTAGCTCGCGGGAAGCTGCCCCTCGGTGGCGGCAATGAAATTCATGAACTCCGTGTCGCCTTCGAGATCGAGATCAGGCCCGCAGGGGTCGTCATCCGAGACGAGCGGCAGCGCGAAAACGGCGGGCGCCGGAGGGGAGGCGGCCGCAGGCGGGGCTGAAGGCGCAGCGACGACCGGCGCGGGCAGAGGCTCCAGTGACGCCGAAGATGCGAGCGGGGGCGGCGCTGGCGGCGCGGCGGCTTCGGCTGAAGACGTAGCCTGCGTCTCGGCCGTCACGGACTCGGGAGGTTCGGTTGGCGGCAGCGAAACAGTCGGCGTCGGCGCAGCCGAGGCGTCCGGAGGAGAAAGGTCATTCATCGCCGCTTGTCCTTGAAGCGAAGCGCATCGGCCGAATGATACGCGATCCTTGCGTCGCGGCCAAAAGCACCCGAGCGCCGTTCACGTCGTGCTGCTCACAACGACCGCACCCTTATCCGAGAAAGCCCCGGTCAGCATGTCGGCAAAGCGGGTCGCGGGAGGCAGGCCGACCTCGAGTAAGGCCAGCGAAGGAAAGCCTTCGCCGCCGATCGTCCACCAGAAGGTCTGGGCCGCAAAGGCTCGCCTCCGCCCAAAGCGGCGCGCAGCGAGAAAGGCGGTGGAAACCTCGGCGCCGACATCGCGCGCAAGGACGCCGCCCTCGGCCAGTTGTTCGAAACCACCATCTTTGGTTGTTCGCGACTCAAGCGCTGGCATGGGCAGGGCCGCGACCTTCTCGGCGATCCGTTCCAACGTCGCGCCTGGTTCGAGCGCGTCGAGCAGGACCGCCTCGGCCGCCTCGAACCAGCCGTCGTTCGGCTCGAGTTCCGGCGGCGGCAGCGAGGCATCGCCCTCGCCCACGAAAATGGCGAGTGGAAAGGAGCGACCCACCCCGTCGACCGACGGCATGAACGCGCCGATCATCGCCTCTCCGCAAAAGTCGGCGCCGAGCCAGAACCGCCAGATCGGCGCGCGATTGTAGGTTTCGATCCACGCGTCGCCCAGCATCTGCTTCGACATCGCGACGCCCGCTTGCAACCACGGCTCCCAGGCCTCGAGAAAACGGCGCGATGCGTTCATGCCGATGAAATCGCGTTTGGCGGGGAGCTTTCCGAAAAGTCCGGCGGACATATTCAGAGCCCGTTCGGGCACTTGAACTGTCGGAGCGCCGGCATACTCAAGGGATTGGCCAGGGACGACGACGTGAACTGATAGGAGACCTCGCGCCCGAAAACGACAAAGCTCACCTTGAGCGCATTTCCGCTTTCGATCGATGAGCCGGCGTCGACGAGACGGAACAGGGCCCACGCCCCCGTGCGCTCGAGTTTGGACTGGCGGTCCGGCATGTCGGGCGCCATCACGATCGAGGCTTCGCCCGCTCCGGCGCCCGGCCATGGCACCGTCACCGGAGCATTCGCTGCGCCCTGCTGCGCGACGACGCTCGCGCCGTTGATCGTCAGTGTCGCTGTCTGGGCGTCGCTGCTCAGCGTCAGCGGCTTCACTTCGAAATTGACATTCGGCGTTGCCCCGCCGGTCGGGAAGAAGGCGTCCCGAATGTCGGCTGCTTGCTGGAATTGCCTTAACGTTGTGTCGGACAGTTTGCGCGCGAGATTCGGATTGGTGCGCCAAACCCACCTTTTCCCGCTTCTGTTCACCAGCGGGTCGAGACTGGCGGAGTAGAACTTGTCGATGATGCCGTTCGGGGCGAACAGTTTTGCGAAATCCGCGAGCGGCGTGTCCCGATCGCTCTTTGCGAACGGATAACGGTTCGCGACGATCTGCTGACAGATGCCCGTCACGTTCTGCGCCATCGCGTCGGCGATCTGGGCGACTGAACTCGCGTTGGCGTCACCGGCGGCGTCCTTGGCGACCTTGTCGATCATACCAGCAAGCGGCTGCGGCAGACGCGTTGCATTGGCTCTCAGACTCGCCACTTGCACATCCACCTGTTCGAGCGCCGGCTTGGCCTGCGCCGGATTTTCCGCCGCGAGAACGAGCTGACGGTAAAGCTCGTTCAGATTGGCGAGCAATTGGTCGATCGGCCGTGATCCCGGTGTCCCATCGACCATGATCGCGATCGGCTTGAAATAGGCCTCGATCGAAGCCCCCGGAGTCTCAGGCGGTGGATCGCCCGCCTTGCGTTGCGACTTCATCGCAAGGTCGAGGGCTTCCCTTCCGATACTGCCCAGCCGGCTGCCCGCTTTGGACACAGCCTCCTCCTTCGCCTTATCCAGCGCGGGATCTTTCTCCGCCGGGGGCTTGGGACGCTCGCGAGTCAAAGCCGTCTCGTCGCGAATGGATTCGAAGATCAAACGGATCGGCGAGGTCGGCGCCGAAGCGGCGCTCAGCTTCAGATATTTCGGCTTGTCGTTGAGCAGGGGTTTCAGTTGAAGATTGTTGATCGCGGCGGTCCAGGCGGCGATAAAGTCCCGGCTGTAGAGCTCAAGGATGCCGGGATAGAGACTGGCGAACTGCTGCTGCACGGCGTTCTGGTCGCCGGACGCCCCGAGCACCCAATTGTCCTTTTGCAGCTTGTCGCGGATCGTCTGCAAATGCGCGAGCAGGCCGGCGTAGAAGCCGTCGTAGGTGAAGAAGCCGGGAACGCGAATGGTGTCGAGATTGGCGCCGTTAGCCGCCTCGAACACCAGGTTCATGTCCGGCCCACCGCGCTGGGTCGCGAGCCAGTCCTCGACCTCCGCATTGTGCGCCTCGGACTTCAGAAGCGTGTAGGCGCGTTCGGCCACGCGCATGCGCGCAAGCGTCGCTTGCGCCTGATCGACCAACGGGCCATTGAGCGAAACCTTCCTCGCCTGCCCGTCATCCATATCGAGCATGGCGACAAGATGCTGACGCAGCAGCGCCCGGCCCTGCACGTTCGGCGCGCCCGGGAACGTGCGCTCTTCCCAGTCCCGCGTGAACCAGTCGAGGATCAGATCGTTGTCGACCTGCGGCGCCTTGCCGCCGAGCATGAGATAGACCTTGAGCGCCTCGTAAACGAAGCTCGGATCGTCGATGTTCTTCTGGATCTGCTGCTCAAGCGACAGGATGAGCCGCGGCCGCAGAAGCCGTTCAAGCGCCTGACGGTAGAGATCGTTCGACGCGTCCTGGAGGCGCGGGCGCTGGCTCAGCCCAAACGTCTGTTCGACCGGCGTGGAATCGCTGCGCTTGGCGTAGCCGACCGGCAGATTCGGCAGAGAGCCGATCAGCTCGTAAATGGGCAACAGATTCGGATCGGTGACCGAATTCTGCTTGATGAACGGTCCCGCGATCGTCGCGTAATCATTGACGCCCTGCTCGGTTGCGGAAATGAGCGCCGCGTTGCGTGTGTAGCTCATCCACCACAAGCTTAAGATTCCAGCGGTGGCGAGGCCGATCAGCGTGAACGCCGCGGCTCTCAGCGCAAACGATCTGCGCACAGCGGCAATGTTGGTCGAAACCCACCCGGCCTCGCCGAAGATCACCTTCGTCAAGAGGTCGTGGAGGAAAAAGCTTTTGCCCGTCCCCGAGAACCCGACGCTGCCGAGGCTCTGCACGCCGTAGCTCTTCTGCAGCGCGCCAATGACGGCGTCGAAAGGGGTCCCCTCCTGCGTCCCCGAAGTGAAATAGAAGCCGCGCAAGATTGCGGTCGTCTGGTAACGCGTGGGCTCGAAAACGCGATTGAGGAAGTCGGCGATCGGCTTTCGGATGGCGCCGAGTTGCGCCGGAAATCCGAACAGGATCGCCCTCGACCTGAGGTCAGGCTCCTCCTGCAGGCGTTCGGGCATCCTTTCTGAGATTCGCTGAATGAGGAAGTCGATCTCCTCCGGAACCTTGCCGACGTTGTTGGCTTTCTTGTCGGTGGTCTGGAACGTGGCCCCCCACACCGCCTGCCGCTTCATCTCGTCCAAGTCAGCGAAATACTGGGTGAAGCCCTCCACGAGATCCATCTTGGTGAAGATTGCATAGACCGGGAAGTCGACCTTCAGTTCTTCGTGCAATTCATCGA